>WLWF01000061.1_pt1 | contig 89760 bp, 60 predicted proteins | sample 6718331 | NCBI WGS metagenome assembly WLWF01 (sample SAMN12718692, study PRJNA515312) | sponge metagenome | isolation source: marine sponge | host: Mycale hentscheli | place: New Zealand: South Island, Marlborough, Capsize Point | collected 2003-05-01 | reverse complement strand
AAATGGACCTTGAGGAATAGTAATTAAACTATCTCCCTCTATCTTGGTAGCTTTAGCACCACCATTAGCCCAACCAATGTATTCAACACCTTTGGACTGTAAATCTTCAACAGCATCTTTCCAGCTGTTATATCTTTTATTCTCTACCATAATAATAATTTTATGGAGCCACTATACGTAGCTCCTAGTTGACAAATCCGGGTTCTATTATATAAACTCTATAGAGAGAGAATACAATAGATAATAAGTTAGTCAGCCTTTACTCCTCATCTCTACTGACACACTATATCTCTTATGGAGTACCCTTGCAATTAGGTATATAGTGCTGCACTATAGTGCTAGTGTTTGGCCCCACACTTAACTATCACTGCTGATGAGGCAGATCTTGCAGGTTCATCACTCCCTACTGATATTTCTCCAAGGATTAGAGCACAAAAGGTCTTTAGTCTTTTGTACGCCTTTCCATATAAGAATACCACGCTAACTGTGTGGGCTTTGCTCTTGTGTTAGCCATATATATACAATGGACTAACTAATTTCTTATTGGATGCCAACCCAATGATTATGGCAAATGAGGTGTCACATTAATAATGCAACACACACAAATAAAAAAATTAACCTATTTCTGTTGCTAAGCTGGTTAAACTCCGCCTTTGGACCGGCATTACCCACGTATCACTACGCGTTTGGGTTGGTCAACCACTCTGAAGGAGTGATTACACCATTATGTTCTGTGTACATAACGTGTTTGGTTTTAAGTGTAATAGGATAATTAAATAACTACTACCAATGCTATCCCTTAAACATTGGTAGTAGTGTAGTTCTGTTTCCACGCAAATCTACTATGCGCAGTTACTCAGCCCGCTTGAGTAACAATGCTTTCCAGCAACAGGGCAAACCCGTTAGGGCTCTCTTACTCTGTGATAGAGAGAGAGTCCAACGTGTTCTCATCCGAGCCCGGAAGGTGCAACATGTAAGAGGAATCCTCTTCTGTGCCGCCTTCAACGTCAACCCAGGTGACGCGGAGTTCAGGTGATAACGAAGTTATCTCCTTTGACACTCTGCCTGTCATCTCGGTTCCGTCCACCACGAAGAAGTTCTTCTTGGTGTGAGGGTTCTTGATAAGCTTGATGGTGTTAGCACCTAAGCTTATTACGAAATCAATCACTGATTGTGATTTGTTGCTGAAAATTAATTTTTTCTGTGACATATCTTTAAATTTTTTAGTTATTGGCTAGGGGGTATCCCCAACTCAAAATTTAGCCGGGGAGCAGAATCATAGGACCCCATGCACATGCAACACATACAACATTTTGCAGAGGGGATATAAATTTTTTGGATTAAAGAGTGGGGGGACTGCTAGGAAATTTGTATATTATTTATATAAAGAAGTAACATGGAACAACCAGAGTTTAATGAAGAGGAGCAATTATCTGAATTAGAAAAGATGCAATTAGAGCGTATCATGTTAGATACAGCCTATGATAATTCCTATAGAGTATTAACAAATAAGATTGCATTTGAAGATCTAATAGAAGAGAAACATGATATAGGTGTTAGTGCTCTTATGGCTTATGATCCTCATTCAGGTATTGAAAGAGAAGAGCTGGAGACTATGATTGACTACTATGTAGCAGAGGATACAGAAGAGCATTACTTAAGGTGTGCAGAACTAAAAAAGATATTAGATGAAATGGATTAGTAGTATAGTATTCTTCTTATGTACAGTTTTTGTATCCGGGCAGCAGATAATGGAGCAATTTGATAGCTTTGATGGAGTTGGAGAATGGACTTCACCTGGATTGCCTAATACAGGTTCCCATTCTGGAGAACTTTGTTTCAATATAACAGGTACTTACACTAATGGTGAGTTTTATGTATTTCAATCTCCAACATATGATTTTAGTAGTTGGAGTACTGTAGATTTATTATGGTCTCAAGAAAGTGATATAAGAACCGGGGATCTATTTGCATTGTATTTCTATGATGGAGGCTGGTTTTATTATGATATATCTAATCTAAATGGAACGTATATAGTATCATTACCCACAACTACAATTGCTATTGCATTTGTTTTAGATGCTGCCGGAACGGGGAACTTAAACAATAAGTATTCTCATGTAGGTTTCCTTGACATATCAGATCCAGTAGCATTACCTATTGAATTGTTAAGCTTCAGTGCTGAACCTGTTCAAGATGGTGTGATAGTTGAATGGTCAACAGCCTCTCAAATAAATAATGACTACTTTTCTGTTGAACGTAGCACAGATGCATATGAATGGTGGGAAATGATCAGAATAGATGGTGCCGGAAATGCTAATACCCAAATGAATTATCAATGGCTTGATATTAATCCTGTTGATGGCACATCTTATTACAGATTAAAACAAACTGATTATGATGGTGAATCTAAAACATTCAATCCAGTATCCGTTATTATAGTAAAAGAAAAACCTAAACTTATCAAGAAGACCAACATAATGGGTCAAGACGTAAATGACGAATACCGTGGTATCGTTATAGAACACTATTCGGATAATACATTTAGAAAAACAATTCAGTAAACTTTAATTATTTAAACTTTTTTCATATATTTGATTAAAATTTTAAATTAAATATTATGAGTGAAGAGACCAACAAACAACCGTTAACTCCGGAAGAAGCTGATAAAAGACGTAAAGAAATTACGGATTTTTACAAAAAACAAATACCTCATCTAAAAGTACAGGCTCAGTATGAGAACTTAATGACAGAGATAGAAGAGTCTCGTGCTAAGAGAATGCAGGCTCAAGCCTTCTTGGCAGATGCGTATATGCAGGTAGAGAATGCTAAATTAACTCCTGATGAAATGAGCAATAATCAAAAAGAAGCTAAGGAAAACTTTCAGAAAGAGAAAAGAAAACTTAAAGTAGAAAAATCTTAACATGACTAAGCTATTAAAAAAGGGAGATACTGGACCTAATGTAGTAAGACTTCAAAAAATTATAAATGTTATACCAGATGGTAAGTTTGGTCCCCATACTGAAAAGGCTGTAATGCGCTTTCAGCTAGAAAAACAACTAAAAGTAGATGGAATAGTTGGACCTAAGACATGGCACATGCTTACTATGAGTAAATCTAGCGGTGAAGCAATTGATGAAGATAGTGATATAAACTCGCAATACTTTAAAACTCCTTATAATCAGTTAATCCATAAATATCACCTAAGTAAAGATGAATACGCTTCTAAAAGAGGCGGAAATGAATATTGTTTTTTACATCATACAGCTGGTAGAGAAAATCCATACAGAACAATAGATCATTGGAACAAAGATACCCGGGGTAGAGTTGCTACAGAGTTTGTTATAGGGGGTCAATCCCATAAAACAGGTAATGATAAATATGATGGCAATACAGTACAAGCTTTTCCAGAAAGCGGGTATGGGTGGCATTTAGGTAAGACTGGATCTGGACATATGAACAGGCACTCTGTTGGTATAGAAATATGCTCTACAGGATACTTAGATGAAATCATAGATATAGATGGAACTATTACGGAATACCGTACATACTTTAATTCCGCTGTAGATAAAAGTCAAATTATAAAACTTGATGAACCATTTAGAGGTAAATTTTTTTATCACCAGTATTCAGACAAACAAATAGAAGAAGTTGATAAGCTTTTAAGATACATAGCAGAAAGAGATCAGATTGATATGAGAATAGGACTCCAACAGTTTATAAAGAAGCACGGCCCTAAGAAAGCATTTGAATTTCAAGAAGACGCGTATTATGGTAAAGTTAAAGGTTTATTAAGTCACACTAATGTAAGAAGAGGTAAATCAGATGTTTATCCAGATGAGAGATTAGTGGAAATAATTTTAAAACTTTAGAGATGGCAGAAGTAACTAAAATAACAAAGAAAATAAGAACTAGTTTAGATAAAACATTAAAGTATCAAATACTAACATATTGTTTTTTCAATGATATACAGATAAGCAATGCAGATTTAAATTGCCTAGCTCTATTAGGATTATTGGGTGAGCATGAACTTACAGATTTTTGCAAGATAGCTGTAACAAATGATGTATTTAAAAGCCCGCAATCTGCAAGAAACGCTGTAAATAAAGCTGCTAAAAAAGGCTTGATATCTAAAAATGGAAATAGCAAAAAAAGCATTCTATTGTCTAAAAAAATACAAACTTCAAAGGAGGGTGTAGTTTTATTAGATTTTAAAATTCTTGGAGAATGATACCAAAAAAATATACAACATTTAAAAAAAATATTTCAAATGAAGTTGGGGTACATCAGTCTGTAGTAGATGATCTAGTTCAATTTTATTATGCTAAAGTAAGAGAAGCTTTATCTAATTTAGATGACAATAGAGTTTATGTTGAAGGATTAGGTACATTTTCAATAAGAAAGGCAAGACTTGAAAAAGCTATAGTTAAAAACAAAAGTTATTTAGGTAATTTAGAAAAGCGTACATATAAAGGTTATTCTAAAGTATTATCTATTAAAAATAAGATAGATAAATATGAAAAAATGTTGATTAAAATTGAAGAAATAAATGATAAAAGATCTGAATTTAAAAACAATAGATCATGAAAATAAAAGATATTTTTAATAATAGAAGTCAAATTCTGGAAGGAATAAAAAATAAATTATTTAAGAAAGAGCATGTAGAAGCCATTGCTAAAGAAAGATGGGAGCAACATTGTGTGAGGTGTGATTCATTGGATAGAGTTGGTAAAAAATGCACAGTTCCTAAGACAGAACCCTGTTGTGGTGAATGCGGTTGCAGCTTGGGGCTTAAAATAAGATCATTATCCAGCTCTTGTCCTTTAGATAAATGGAATGCTGTACTTACAGACGAAGAAGAAGAAAAGTTAAATAAAAATATAAAAGATGGCAAAGACGGATCTAAATAAACTTAGGCAAACCAAAGAGTATTTTACTGAAAATGTAGACTATACATATGTAAGTAAAAATGATAGATATTTTAAAGAAAAAGTTATAGAGTTGAGAAAAGATTTTCCTAATGACAGAGAGTTTGGGACAGCTGTTGCACAATTATTACACAAAGATAAAAATCCTGATTTTCCAGGAGTACAAAATTTATAGCTATGGCAATAACATTTAAAGAAAAAGGACATACATATGAAAGCAATGATCAAGACAACATAGACTGGGTTAGTGTTACATCATTAGTTAGTATGTTTAAAGAACCGTTTGATGGTAAAACGCAAGCAAAAAAATCATCTAAAAACAAAAAATCTAAATGGTACGGTATGACACCAAAAGAAATTTTAGATGCTTGGGAGGGGGAAAAAAATAGAGCAATTAAACTTGGTAATTGGTATCATAATCAAAGAGAAGCTGATATACTAGATTTTAAAACAATTGAAAAAGATGGAATTGAAGTTCCCATAATAAAACCTATAGTTAAAGAAAATGGCGTTAAGCTAGCGCCAGAACAAAAGCTTTTAGATGGAGTATATCCGGAACATTTAGTTTATTTAAAGTCCGCGAAAATTTGTGGCCAGGCTGATGTAGTTGAGATAGTAAATGGAGTCATTAATATTAATGATTACAAGACAAATAAAGAAATAAAAGAAAAAGGCTTTACTAATTGGGAGGGTATAACTAAGAAGTTATATAAACCAGTATCTCATTTAGATGACTGTCATTTGAATCATTATAACCTACAATTGAGTATTTATGCTTATATTATTAAGAAGCACAATCCTAAACTTAAAATAGGAAAGCTTACAATACAGCATGTAAAATTTAAACAAATAGGTGAAGATGAAAATGGTTATCCAATTAATGAACATATAAACGGAGAGCCTATTTTAGAAGATATCACAATGTATGATTTACCTTATCTTAAGTCTGAAGTTATTAGTATTATTAATTGGCTAAAAACAAAATAAAATGGCAGCTATAGATCCAGATGATATGATTGCGTGTACTATTGTTACACAATTTGTAGAAACAGTTACAACAACCGTAACTCAACCTAGTCCCCCGCCACCTGCACTTCCGCCAGGCACAGATCCTTCAGTTGCTGGAATCTTGAGTGGTACACTGAATAATCCAATTTCATATGATACTCAAGAACAAAATATAATAGAGTCACTTCAGAGCGGTTATTATAATAGAACTAAAGTTGTAAGTTTAGAGCCTGTAGTAGATGGGCAGAATTTAGTTCCGGGTAGAACTGAAATATTTTTTGACAATGGCTCATCCATAAAAATTGCAGCACTGATGATAACTGTATTAAATGATATAACAACATGATCGTAAAATTATTTGATATTCAGAATGATAAAGTAGTAGTAACAGAACACTGTTATACTCTAGACTTTTTAAAATCTATAATGGAAGAATATCCTGAATCACATATGTCCATATATCAATATTTATTTTATATGGCTTGTCCAGATCCAGAATCTAATCCGTTTTTTAACTTACCGGAACATGAAAAAGAAGATATCGTTATAACAGAAGTTGGTTTAGAAGAATCCACAGAAGATCCTAAGATAAGATATGCTTTAGATATGTGTTTAAAAATGTATGAAACGCCAACAATGCGAGCATATATGGGAATTAAAAAGGCTTTGGATAATATGGCTACATATATGGCAAATACTCAAATAACAGATGGTAGAGATGGAAACATTAGTCAAATAAGAGCTGTAGCCAAAGACTTTGATGCAATTAGGCAATCATTTAAAGGCGCATTTAAGGATTTAAAAGATGAACAATCAACCTCTGTACGCGGAGGTCAAGGACTAGCGTATGACCAATAATTTAATTTTTTTATACTGGGATGAACCCATATACAAATCAAAATCAAATAAAAATGACAAAGCAAAAGGTAGTACCAATAGGCAGAAAAGTGTTGATAAAGAACAAAGTACCAGCTCAATATTATCCGGGAACAACAATACTGAAAACAGAAGTAGTAAATGAATATATTGCTGATATAGTAGCAGTTGGGGATGCCGTTCAAGGATTAGAGGTTGGAGATGTTGTAAAATACTCTGAACATGCAGACGGTATAGATATGATGCATGATGGCGAAAAAGTACAGCTAATGAACTATGATATGATATTTGCAAAAATAGTAGATGCATAAAATTGTACAAACATATGATAATGGTCAATGGACTGAAACCACTTTTGAAAATGAGCAAGAGTGGTTAGATTTTTTATTGCCATTATTTAAAGAGCCTGGTAAATATAACTTTGATGAAACATCTTTTATTTTTAATGAACAGGCTAGAATATTTAATGATCAAGGGTTTTATTGCAACAAACCTTTTAGATCAAAAGACTTTACTAGATATTGGGATAAAGAAAAAAATAAATGTAGAAATGGAGTTATATATCACAATAAAGGTGAGACATGGTATTTAACTAGAGACTATTACATGTGGTTAAATTTTCTTCCTATTTATGATAAAGAAGAAAAGGCATACGGATTTGCAAAAGTTAGAGATGCTCAGTATCATATGGCCTTATATGAAATAATAGCAGAATTAAATAATAAACATGCTGCTATATTTAAAAAACGTCAGATAGCATCTTCTTATTTCCATATGGGTAAGCTTATAAATACATACTGGTTTGAAGAAGGCAGTGTTTGTAAAATAGGAGCAAGTCTTAAAGATTACATTAATGATAAAGGATCCTGGAAGTTTCTAGAAGAGTATAAAGATTTTCTTAATGAGCATACTGCTTGGTATAGACCAAGCAATCCAGAAAAAGTTTTACTTTGGCAACAACAGATTGAGGTTAGAGTTGGCAATAGAAAAACAAGTAAAGGTTTAAAATCTAAGATACAAGGTGCATCATTTGAAAAAAATGCAACAACTGGAGTAGGTGGACCCACAACATACTTTTTTCATGAAGAAGCTGGTATTGCTCCAAAAATGATGAATACATATGAGTACTTACGTCCTGCAATGTCTTCCGGAATGATAACTACAGGTCAATTTATTGCGGCAGGATCTGTAGGTGATTTAGATCAATGTAATCCACTTAAGGATATGATACTTAATCCAACTAATAATGATATATATGCTGTTGAAACAGATTTATTAGATAAAGATGGTACTATAGGATTATCTGGACTGTTTATTCCAGAACAGTGGTCTATGCCTCCATATATTGATGAGTTTGGTAATTCAAAAGTAAAGGAAGCTTTAGAGGCAATATTAATTGAAAGAGCTGAATGGAAGATAAAACTTAACCCAGAACAATATCAATTAAGGATATCTCAGAAACCTACAAATATTGCAGAAGGCTTTGCATACAGGAAAGAATCTATATTTCCACAAGGTATTATTCAACGGCAATTAAAAAAGATAGAAGACAAAGAATATCATTATGAACATATAGAGCTTAACAGAACACATGAAGGTATAGAAGCTAAGAGAACGTCAAAGCTTCCTATAACTACATTTCCCGTGGATAAAAAAATGCAGGATAAAACAGGTAGTATAGTTGTTTGGGAAAGACCTGTTAAAAATCCAAAGTGGGGTGCATACTATGCTTCTATTGACCCCGTATCTGAAGGTAAAACAACAACGTCAGATTCATTATGTAGTATATATGTTTACAAAAATGCTATTGAGATAACAAGAGAAACTCCAGAAGGTGTAGAGCAAATAATTGAACAGGATAAAATTGTAGCAGCATGGTGCGGTAGATTTGATGATATTAATAAAACACATGAAAGACTTCAGTTAATAATTGAATGGTATAACGCATGGGCTGTTATAGAAAACAACATATCTCTTTTTATTCAGTACATGATATCTAAGAAAAAACAAAAATATTTAGTTCCAAAACAGCAAATATTATTTTTAAAAGATATAGGCTCAAACAAAACAGTATACCAAGAATATGGTTGGAAAAATACAGGTACACTTTTTAAAAGTCATCTTATATCATATGCAATAGAGTTCTTAAGAGAAGAGATTGATGAGGACCTTGATGAGGAGGGTAACGTTATTAGTTCTACTTTAGGAATAGAAAGAATACCAGATCCAATGCTACTAAAGGAAATGCTAGCATACCAACCTGGAGTGAATGTGGATAGACTTGTATCTTTTGCAGCACTCATTGCATTTGCTAAAGTTCAGCAGTCAAATAGAGGTTATTTGAAAGTTAAAGAAACAGATTCATCTTTGGAAAAGTCCCAAAATTTGTATAAATTAAAGTATAGTCCGTTTAAAAATTTGGGCCGCAATAAGTCAAACTCATCCCGAAAAATAAAAAGAAGCGGATTTAAAAATTTTAGATAATGAAAGTATTCAATGCAATGCAACTTAAAAGTGGTGCTAAAGGTGAAGGTTACCCTACTTCATCTAGTTTAACCCAACCTATACAATTTTTACCATCAAAAAAGAAAAATGATGATTGGTATGCTTGGAATATTGATTGGCTTGAGCTGCAAGGTATTGAATTTTTAAGACATAATGCAAGAAAGCTTTTAAAAAACTATAAACTTGCAAAAGGTATTATAGATAAAAGTGATTACATTGTTGAAGAAGATAATGATTATAAGGAGCTAATGGACGTTCTTACTAAAGAAGATTCATCTGCTTTAGAGCTTAAATTTTATCCTATAATCCCTAATGTCATTAATGTACTAACGGGAGAATTTTCAAATAGATTTTCCAAAGTTCAGTTTAGAGCTGTAGATGACACCTCTTATAATGAAATGTTAGAAGATAAACGTGCAATGATAGAAGAGAATTTACTAGCAGATGCACATTCTAAGTTAACTGCAAAAATGATTGAGATGGGTGAAGACCCTTCTTCTGAGGAAGCTCAAGAACAACTAAGTCCTGAAAGTTTAAAATCTCTTCCAGAAATAGAAGACTTCTTTTCTAAAGATTATAGAAGTCTTGTTGAGGAATGGGCAAGTCATCAATTAAAAGTTGATGAAGAAAGATTTAAAATGCAAGAACTTGAAGAAAGAGGTTTTAGAGATATGCTTATTGCAGATAGAGAATTTTGGCATTTTAAAATGCTAGAAGATGATTATGACGTAGAGCTTTGGAATCCTGTTTTAACATTCTATCAAAAATCACCAGATGTTAGATATATTTCTAATTCTAATTATGCCGGTAAAATTGATTTAATGACTGTTTCAGATGTAATTGATAAGTATGGTTATTTAATGACCGAATCTCAATTAGCATCACTTCAAGAAATATATCCAGCTAGATCTGCACTATATCAAGTCAATGGTATGCAAAACGATGGCTCTTACTATGACCCATCTAGATCACACGAATGGAATACCCAAATGCCAGGTTTAGCTTATAGACAGTATGTAAGTAACTGGAATGATGATCCTGCTAGAGGTGGAGATATTGTTAGTCAAATATTAAATGAAGGTGAAGATGTGGGTATTTGGGGAGAAGCTGAACTAATGAGGATTACAACAACATATTGGAAGACTCAACGTAAACTTGGACATCTTACTAGAATTAAACCAGATGGTGAAATAATTCAAGAAGTTATTGACGAAAACTATAAAGTTACAGAAAAGCCTGTATATGATACAACAATATTTAAGCAAAAAAATAAAGAAAATTTATTAGAAGGAGAGCATATTGATTGGATATGGATTAATGAAGTTTGCGGAGGAGTTAAGATAGGGCCTAATTTACCTGCATTTTGGAGATCAAATATGGGGGATAACATGAATCCAATATATTTAGGTATTAATAGAACTAAGCCTGGCAGAATCCCATTCCAATTTAAAGGTGATCAAACACTATATGGATGCAAGCTACCCATAGAAGGAAGAGTCTATTCAGATAGAAATACTAAATCCACATCACTAGTAGATCTAATGAAAGCATATCAAGTTGGTTACAATATGGTTAATAATCAAATTGCAGATATACTTGTAGATGAACTAGGTACTGTTATTATGTTTGACCAGAATGCGCTACCAAGACATTCAATGGGAGAAGACTGGGGTAAAGGTAATTATGCAAAAGCATATACAGCAATGAAAGATTTTAGCATGCTTCCTTTAGATACCTCAATTACAAATACAGAGAATGCTACAAATTTTAATCACTATCAGACTTTAAACTTAGAGCAGACAAATAGATTAATGTCTAGAATACAACTTGCAAATCATTTTAAGCAACAAGCATTTGAGTCTATTGGAGTTAATCCTCAACGTATGGGTACTCCAATGGGACAAGAAACAGCTACTGGTGTAATGCAGGCAATGAATCAATCATATGCTCAAACTGAAATGTACTTTACGCAGCATGCGGATCAATTAATGCCAAGAGTTCATCAAATGAGAACTGATCTAGCGCAGTTTTATCATAGTTCAAATCCAAGTGTAAGATTAAGTTATATTACTAGCGAAGCTGAAAAAGTAAATTTTGTAATTAACGGTACAGATTTGTTATTACGTGATTTCAATATATTTACAACAACTAAAGCAAATCATAGAGCTATACTGGAACAGCTTAAACAAATGGCTATTCAGAATAATACTACAGGTGCTAGCATCTACGATCTTGGAAATGTTATTAAAGCTGAATCAATTTCTGAAGTTTCAGATATACTTAAAGATGCTGAAACAAAAACTGAAATGCAAAGACAGCAAGAAATGCAACAGCAAGAAAAAATGCAACAAGAGCAAATCCAAGCTCAGCAAGAACAAGAACAGATGAAACTTCAGTTTGAGCAGGAAGAAAATGATAAGGATAGACAAAAAGATATTACAGTTGCAGAAATTAGAGCAGCTGGATATGGTGCAGGAGAAGATATAAATGCAAATCAGATGTCAGATTTTCAAGATGCAATGAGTGATATGAAAGAAACTGCTAGATATAGAGAGCAAATGGATCTTAAAAGAAACGAAAGTATCATGAAACAAACTGAAAGTAAAGCTAAATTGGATATTGAAAAAGAGCGTCTTAGAACTCAACAGTCTGTAGCAAATACAAACTTGGAAATAGCTAGAGAGAATAAAAATAAATATGATGTTCCGTCTAAAAAAGAAGATCAGAAGAAAAAGAAAAAGAAATAAAATAAATCTATTCTAAAGTTTATTTTTGACGTTAGCTATAGTACTGATAAAAAGTTTAAATAAAGGTCAAATAATTTAAGTTTATTTAAAATCTTTGTTTTATATTATATATGAATAGTTCATTTGAATTAAAAACCAACAAAATATGAGTGATAATACAAACAACGTGGAAACCACAGTAGAAAAAGTAAATATTGATATTGATGAAGTCTTTGGGGCTGGAGTAGATAATGTAACTCTACCTGAAGAAGAATCAAAACCTGGCATTTTAGATAGAGTAAATCCTGATCCAGATTTTACGTTTACTGAAGAAGTTAAAAAAGAAGACTGGATGGAGGGTGAAGATGTGGTTACTCCAGAAAAAATAACTAAAAAAACTGAAGCTGGTATTAAAGCCGAAGGTGAAGAAATAATTGACAATTTTGAGGATGATTCTGAATTGGAAGATGGTGAAGATAAAGTAAAAGAAGAGACAAGAGGTAGAAAGCAAATAAATGGATTTACAGATGTCATTAATAAAATGGTAAAATCTGATAAGCTGTTTGCTTTTGATGATGATAAACCTTTGGACGAATATACCGCAAAAGATATTGAAGAATTGCTTGACGCAAATATGGAAGAAGTTAAAAATCAAGTTAGAAGGGAAACACCTAAACAATTTTTTGAAGCTCTTCCGAATGAATTAAAAGTAGCAGCTCAATATGTAGCTGATGGTGGTACAGATCTTAAAAGTTTATTTAAAACTTTAGCTCAAGCTGAAGATACTTTTGAAATAGACGCTTCTAATGAATCAGGACAAGAAAGAATTATTGTAGAATATCTTACAAGTACAGGATATGGTACACCAGATGAGATTGCAGAAGAAATAGAAATATGGAAAGACTTAGGAAAACTCGAGCAACAAGCAATGAAGTTTAAACCTAAGTTAGATAAAATGCAAGAAAAAGTTGTAGCTCAAAAATTACAACAGCAGCAACTTAAGCAAAAGCAACAAGCAGATGCATCTAAGCAATACATGGATAATGTATACCATACTCTAAAAGAAGGGGCTTTATCTGGAATGAAATTAGATAAAAAAACACAATCATTATTATATAATGGTTTAGTTCAACCTGCATATCCATCAGTGAGTGGTAAAAACACAAACTTGTTAGGACACTTATTAGAAAAGTATCAATTTCAAGAACCTAATTATACTTTAATCTCAGAAGCTCTTTGGCTATTAGCGGATCCAGGAGGATATAAATCTAAGATAATGGAGATGGGAGCTCAAAAAAATACTGAGAAAGTAGTTAGAAAGCTTAAGATGGAGCAATCTAATAAAGGAACTGCTTCTTTAGGTGTAGCAGAAAAAGAGAAATCAACAAAAACATCTAAAAGAAAAATAACCAAACCAACAAATATTTTCAAACGGATTTAATAATCAAATAATATAAATAACAAATAAAAACAAAAAACAATTAATTATGGCAACTCCAGTATTAAACAATGGGATTTTCTTGAGAGATACGCAATACAAAGCGTCTTCTCATGTTGATTCTTATCACTTGTCTCAGATGCTTGGTTCTTCAGAACCAATGGATATGGGCCCAGTTGATTTATGGGCAATGACTCAAAAAGTAGAAATGCCCCTTTACCAGATGGCTTCATTTGGTGGAAAGAATACCATTATGGTAGACAACGCTCGTGGTGAGTACAAATGGCAAACGCCAATTGCACAAGATCTTCCATTTATAGTTTCTAATGTAGAATCTGCAAATGATCTTGGTGCTGATGGTACTACTTTTAGACTTAAACTCTCTAAAAGAACATTTGGTCACGGTGACATTATTACTTATGACAAGTATAATGGTCTTGAAATGTACATTACAGCAGAAGATATTATTCCTGCAGGTGATGGTTTTATTTATACAGTTCAACTTGTAAATAACAATAATGCAGCTTCTTTAGATGCAAGTCTTTATTTAGTTCCTGGAACTAAGTACTTTAGAAAAGGTTCTGCAAGAGGTGAATATGGTGAAAGATTCTCAGATATTGAGACTGGATCTGGTTTTAGAGAATTCTACAACTTTGTAGGAGGAGCTGAAGCACATGTTCATTATTCTATTTCATCTAGAGCAGATCTTATGATCAAAGGTGGAATGAATTCTGATGGTACTGTACCTGTAACTGAGATTTGGAGAAACTTTAACCAAGATCCTAATAATCCTTCTGTTTCTTCTATTGAAGAATTAGTAGCTAGTATGGGTAAATCAGGTGCTAGAGATGCATTTGAAAGTGGTTCATTATCTAGAACTTTCGTTACAAACATGGAAGCAGCGCATCTTTCTAAGATTGCAAATGATATTGAAACTTACCTTATGTGGGGTAAAGGTGGTAGAATTAGACAAGACGGTCCAGATGATATTAGATTATCAGTTGGTCTTTGGTCTCAGTTAGATAACTCATTTAAAAGAGTATATAACAAGTCTAGCTTTACACTTGATATGTTTAAATCTGAACTTTACAATTTCTACCAAGGAAAAGTTGAGTTTAAAGGGCCAGACCCACAAAGACAACTTATCGTACAAACAGGTATTGGCGGTATGCAATTAATCAATAAAGCTATTGCTGATGAAGTATATGGTTCTGGATTAGTTCAAAATGCTTCTGATATTGGTGCGGTAACTGGTAAAGGAATGGACTTAGACTTTGGTTTTGCTTATACAAGCTTTACTATTCCTTTCCTTGCTAACGTTAAGTTTGTACTTAACCCAGCATTTGATAACTTACACACTAATGATATTGAGAATCCATTAATTGATGGAAGACCTCTTAGCTCATTTAGCTTTATTATTTTTGATGTAACTGATAATGGAAATGACAACATTCACTTGTTGAAACTTTCTTGGGATAATCAACTTAAATGGTTCTACCAAAATGGTACAATGGATTATATGGGAAGAACGCAAGGATTTGCTTCTACCGGACAGTTCAATGGATATAGAGTTTATATGACTCAGTGTATGCCAGCTATTTGGGTTAAGGATCCAACTAAGGTTCTAAAAATTGTAATGAGAAATCCAGTAACTGGAGGCTCGTTCTAAATAACAATTATTAAGGGGGAGTTAATTCTCCCCTTTTTTGTTTAATATTTAAAACTTTAAAAATGAACTTTATAGAAAGAATAAAAGCTCTTTTCCCAGACAAGTATATTGGGAAAGATGTAAGAGCAGGAAAAAAAGGTGATAGCACAATTCAACTTGCTAAACTATCTCATGTTAATGCACTAGGTCAAGCTGCAGAAGCGGGATTACAATTAGTATCTGATGGTATAACTAGTTCAACAAATTCTACTTTGTTACCTACAGGGACATTGCAAAGAACAGCAACTGAAATTGAATTTTCAGATGGAGTCAAATTAGTTGGATATAAATTAATTACATTCCATTTACTAAATGATACAAATGCTTTAGCTGATATAAACACTGTTAGAATTGGTTCTCCAGATGGAGGGGCTACTGAAGGAGGATTTTATCTTCCTTACAATGTAAGTGGTTGTGTAAAAGCTGATGATAGCGCATTAACTCCAGCAGGTACTAAGATTATATCTACATTTCAGAATGGATCTGATATGACAGATACATCTGGTGGTGTAAATGATGGTAAAGCAATTCAAACAGATCAAACATCAATTTCAGCATTTAATAATACAGCTAATGCGGATAATTCAGTTGATGTAGATTTTGGTGTAATTGTTAGTCCTGATGGCGGTCTTGATTCTACAGCAGAGATATTTGTACAATACGAATTCTTGGCATATTCAACTGCAGATGTTGTATTATTACCTTAATTATTAATATTTAAAAATTGAAAAAAATGGCCGAAGAATTATATGCTAAAGAAGCACCGTTAAAAGATGATAGAGTAAAAGAGTTAGCTTACACAGATGCTGTATATACAAAACCTATGTACACTGAAGGTCCTGCAACTGTTGATCAAAATGTACTTAGAAATAAAGGTGCAGTAGCCTGGACTTCAGATCCAAGACTAGATAAAGAACTGAAACTTTCAGATCCAAGTTATGCTTCTGTAACTGTAATCAAACAACAAAGTGGGGTAACAGCAGCAGATTATGAAAAAGTAAAAGCAGAATCTGATCTTAAAGTTGGAACTTCAGATGAAGAAGCTGCAGCAGATATCATTAAAGAAAAAGCAATACTTGAAAAAGAAGATGCTTTAAAAAAAGAAGCAAAAGTAAAAACATATTTTTTAGATTCTTTTAGATTAATGGTATCTACATTTAGAGTTAAGTTATTATTTGATCCTGAAAGAGGTATGGTAACTAAAAAAGCTCAAGAAGCTCTTGATAAAAAAATTGAGAAAAAGAAAGTGTTAATTGATGGACTGTTGACTAAATTTGCATCAACAAGTAGCTTTTCTGATAGACTTAGAAAAGCAAAATCTGGTTCTGCTAAAGAATTAGGTTTACCTATAGAAAAAACAGACGCTAAATATAGCTCGCTTTAATTACTCAAATAACTATTGCCGGTTTAATTACCGGCATTAGAAATATTAATTGATAACGTACATAATTATGTACATTTGAGTGATGATTAATAATTTATAAAAACCAATAAAAAAATGGAAGATTACACAATTGTAGAAAAGTATCAGCAAGGTAAAGACAGTACTGTTGCTATACGCCCTTATTTTAATCCAGATAGAGAAAACATGGGGTTAGAAACTTATGGAATGTCACTTCATGAAGGAGTATGGCACCAAGAATCATTAGCCTGTTTAGAGTTAAATGGAATTAAAAGATATGTTACCGGATTAAATGAATTTGCTCCTGAAATAAAAAAATTATCTCCAGGAGAAAGAGAGCTTAAAGTAAAAGAGATTAGAAAGACTGTAGCTCAATTAGAGGCTGAACTTGCAGCTAATATAATTGACCCAGAAGATAAAGACTTTTGGAATAAGGTTACATTGCTAAAACCAGATAATGATGCATTTTGGTCTAGAATAGAACTTAGATGTGGAAATGAACCTGTATTTTTAGATCCTACAAAAGATCCTTATGATCTGATTAAAATACATGCAATTAATGCAGGAGGATTTTCAATGATATCTAAGTCACTTAAAGCTGCTAAAAAATCACCTAATCCTAAGAAGTTTTATTTAGATCAATCAGATGAAACTATATCTACTAGAACAGAATATACTAAATTAAAAAATAAAGCTCTTGTTAAATTAGAGGAAATGCATTCTAAAAATTTAACAAAACTTATGTATGTTGCAAAAGTTGTTGATGCGGATAGCGTGCAGTATTCTAAATCAACACAAGCAGATATTATTTATGAAAACATGGACGCTTTCATAAATGGAAACGGAACTGAATCAAGTAAAAAACGCGCAGCTACATCTTTTATTGATGCGGCAAATGATACAATGAAAAGTTTAAAACTAAGAGCATTAGTAAAAGATGCAATGTTTTATAGATTTATATTAGTAAAATCTAATGGATTTATTGAACCTTTAGATAATAGCATTAGGCTTGGTAAAGTTCCAAGTGAAGTTGTATCATTTTTACAAAGTGCAGAGAATGATGAAATATTAAAATCTTTATTAGAAAAGGTTGAACCTTACTGGAATGCATAATGGATAATACTACTCTACAAATAAAGCTAAAGCAAAGGTTGAATAAATTAGCCAGCAATGATTATGATAACATTGAAAAATGGCAAATGATAGAAGCTTTTAATAAGGCTGCTGTAGAATGGTCTAGAAGGCAACTACATGGCGGTAATGTATATAAAGAAGGTGATGAGTTTTCTAAAAGGCGTATTGATGATATGCAAGTACTCCTTCAAGAACTATTATTAACTGGAATAGAAACAGATACTTATTTTGAAACTACTAATTTTCCAACCGAAGATTATCTAGAATTTAAAAGGATTAGTGCAAAGGCTAAAGATGAGTGCTGCCCTGATAGTAGGCAAATGTCAGTTTATTTAACTGAAGAAGCTAATGTTACATTAAATCTTAGAGATCCATTAAAAAATCCTAATTTTGAATGGGCTGAAACTTTTTGTACATTAATTGGCAATACTATCAGGATATATAAAAATCCTACTTTTAATATTGTAGAGCCTACTCTAACATATTATAGAAGACCTACCTATATTCAATTTAACGGCACTCTTAATCCATATACAGGTCTTATATCTACATTAGATGTAGAATCTGAATTTAAAGATGATATTGTAGAATTAATATTAGATGAAACAGCTGCTATAATTTCTGGAGATATAGATAATTATAATCAAATGCAAAGAGAAACTCAGGCAGCTGAAAGATCTAATTAAATTTTATTGGTTTATTAAAAAAAGTTTTTGTATATTATATATGTCCAAAGAGGACAAATTGTATTTCTAAATTAAAAAATAAAAAAAATGGCGTATTTTAATCACGCATTTGCAAAAAGTTGGTTAGCTACAGACGTACTAACTGGCGGAGAAGCTACATCTGCATTTACAGCAGGGGATTTCGCATTAGTTGACGGAAGAACTTGGGAAGAAGATTCAGCTGGTAATATTGCAACTGCTAAACACTTAGCCTATCTAGTAGGAGGAAATTTCCACTCTGCTGATAGCATTGGTAATAATCCGGGACATGGAGGTTACCAAGAATCAATTAAATCAAAAGGAATTAACTTTAACTACATTAGCAGACTTGGGTTTGCTCCTGTTGTTGCATCTAAACAAGGTTCTGCTTGTCTTACTGTAGGATCTACATGTGCTCCATGTGGTGAGAATTTATTCTTACGTATGGATGTAAAAGGATCTCCAGCACTACGTTTCTTGAACCGCAATGCTTATGCAATTGGCGATAGTTCAGGTGATGCTGCGGCTAATGGAGGACCTCTTCCTGCACTACTTTGTTGTGCTGATGGACAAGAGTATGTTGATCCAGCATTAGCTCTTGCAGCTGCTTTGCAGATGACAATTGCTGATCCTATTGTTGCACCGTTTGTTGCTGAAGCTGGCAATGTAAGTGCGGGTAGTGTTACTGCTGCTGGTACTGGTTATACTGGTGCAGCTGATGTAGCAACTACTGGTGGTAGCGGTTCAGGATTAACTTTAACTACTACTGACGATGGTGCTGGCGGAATTGCTAGTGTTGTACTTGGTAGTACTATTGGTAGCGGATATGAAGACGGAGATGTTGTTACTATTACAGGTGGTGGCGCTGATGCTACTGTTGAACTTACAGTTACAACAGCAGGTATGGTTGTTATTGAAGCAGGTGTTGAAACGGCTTATACTATAGCTGAAGTACTTGATGGAACTTATTCTCCAACTGCTGATCCAGTTGGTGCTGAAGTTTCTGCTAGAGCTTGTGTAGTTGGTGCTTATGTTGACACTAAATTTGGTGATTGTTCATTTGATACTAGAGATCATTATGAAAAAGAGCCTGTATCTCTTATCTTTTCTTTCTTAGATGAGACAGGAAATCCTTGTAGTGATTGCGGTACTTCTGTATCTTCTCCAGGACAAATGGCTCAAACTTCAGGAGAGACTGTTCTTAGATCTTTACTATTAACTGAGAGATATGCTCAAAATCCATTTAACCAAGGAAACAGAGATTCTTCTAGAATCCGTGAAATTGAAGGATTTGATCCTATCTTAGCTGCAGTTGACAGAACTAAGTTGTACCGAGTATATTACTTACAACACAGTGTTCCACGTTTGAACAACCCATCTGGAGTGTTTGACAACGATCAATACTTGTATCAAGTATTTGTTGACGAAGATAATGGAGGATTGGTAACTGCAATGGATGCTCTATGGGCGGCCGTTGAAGCACAATGTATTGCGGTAGGAAACTATCTTGTAGAGAGCACAGACTCACTATAATATACATATCATAATAAAAATGGAAGGTGAGATTTATGTCTCACCTTTCTTTTTATATTCCTGTTTTTTTTGTATATTATTATTGTACGTATAAATAATTTGATTCCATGGCTGAAAAGCATATTTTAAGTTTAGAACTTCCTACTGTAGCAAATTGTGAAATCTTGTCTATAAAAGATACAAGTCAGTATTCTGATATTGTATCAAAAGATTGCCCTGAACTTCTTATTACAATACCGGGTTTTAATAATCCTACACTAATAGAGGTTACTCCAGGATTTGATTTAAATTTAGCAGGATGCGATCTTAAAATACAAACTACAGCTTGTGGTGAAGAAAACATAGCACTTCCAGATGGAGTATATGTAATAAGATATAGTTTATCACCAAATGATAAAGTATTTGTAGAATACAATTATTTACGTACAACAGCAATTTTAAATTTATATTACGAAGTATTGTGTGGATTAAATTTATCTGACTGTGAGCCTTCTTCTGATAAAGAAGATCTTATTTCAGAAATAAACTATCTACGTATTTTAATTGACTCAGCAAAAGCTCAAGTTGAATATTGCCATAACCCTAGTAAAGGAATGTCAATGTATGATTATGCTTTAACTAGATTGAGAAAAATACTTTGTACTACATCACCTAGTAACTGTTAAAACCAATAATATGAAATGTGTAAGTTGTAATAAAGGATTTTCTTGTGGTTGTCAAAAGACAAAAGCTAAAGACGGAAGTACAGTGCATAAATCATGTCTTAGTAAATATAATGGTACTATTAATCAACCAGCTAATAGGTTAACTAATAGCATCAATAAAGCTAAGTCTAATTTAGTAAAATAATGCCTGAAGAAAAAGTAAATATAGAAAGTGAATTTGCAAATGCTGCCTACCAAGATTTTATATCTGTTAGATATGGGTTAACTCCTTGCTGTCATTTTGATTTTCAATCTATAACAATTAAACGTGACGCATGTAATTGGGAAAAACTGAAGAATACTACTTTAACAAGAACAGAAGGCTTAGTAAGTAAAGCAATTGATTGCGATAACCTAGGATAAAAAAAATAAAAATTATTATATTATATATACACTATGATACCTTCAAAACAAAATAACACTTCTCCTTGCACACCAGTTTCTTCAAATTGTGTAATATGGCAAGGACCTGATATTTCTTGTATAGATTTATGTAATGGTGACACTATTAGTGATGTTATTGCAAAATTAGCAACAGAGATATGTAGCATAATTGATGCAACATGCGAATGTAATCCAGATCTTACTGGATTAGATATATCATGTATTACAGAAACAACTCCGGAAGGTCTTGTTCCAACTTTGCAAGCAATTATAGATTATAGTTGTGCTAACTCAGGTGGCGGGGATACTAAAGATCTTAATGTAAATTTAGCAAAATGCCTTCAATTTGAAGATAGGAATACAGGAAATCGCGTTACTACTCTTCCTGTAGATCAGTTTGCTGAATTAATAGGAAATCAGCTATGCAGTCTTATATCTGTAGTTAATTCAATAGATCAAAATATTCAAAATCTTGATAATAGAATTCAAGTATTAGAAGCATGTGTTTTACCATGTACTCCAAATGGAGAAGCTGATTTCAGTGTTATTTCTAATTGTTTATTTAAAGGAGAGACAGTTTCAATATCTACATTAATACTAGCAATTGAATCTAGGTTTTGTCAACAAGTTGGTGCTGTTGGAAGTGTATCATCTGTAAATGAAGCTATTTCAGCTCAGGGTATTTCAGCAAGAGATAAAAGGTTATCTCAAGAAGGTACAGTTGGAAATATTGCAGGCTGGCTTGATTCACCTAAAAGTTTGGCTGAATCAAATGTAAATCAATGGAAAATGATAGATGAACTATATCTTTCAGTATTAGATATACAAAGTACTCTACCTAAAAATTGTGATAACGCAAATTTTGTTTTTACCTATAATACTCAAGATTCAACTGGAAACGGACTTGTAGATTTAATAAATTTAAACTTCCAAGCAACTCAAATTCCAGCTGGATTTACGGATTGTAATGGTATTACAACAATTACAGTAACTGATTCAGATGGAAATTCAATTACTCAAAATATTAATGTATCTGGATTAGTTAATGCAAATAGCGGTGTAAATGTAAACATAGAAAGCTTAAATAGATTTTCATCAATAAATCTAAGTATTCCGTTTTGTGTTACTGATGGTAATTCACAATGTGCAGATAGACAGCAGGTAATTATACCATTAAGCGCTCCTTGTCCTACAGGTGTAGTAGTAGCTGCTGGAATAAATACTATTAATGTAACTTTTCCAAATACTTTAGGTTCAGATATAGCTTATGAAATAACAGCAACCAGTCAAGAAAGTGGTGGAGTTTTAGGAACTACTCAAATTGTAAATCCATCTCCAAGTGTAGGTTATACTTTTACGGGAGCAGTTGCCGGAACCACATATGATGTACAAGTTACTGTTATTGCTGGTAGAAATTCCAGAACTACCTGCCCAAGTGAGCCTGTACTTATTCCAGGCATAAACTGCGCAGACGTAGAAGTTATAACTCCATCTACAAATCCTGTTGAATCTTCAGATATATTTTTAGGATTATATGATAGCGGAGTAACTGTAAAAAGATATTGGTATGATGCTGCAGATGGTTTAATAAAAGAAGAAAATGTGGGAGCTACAGTTCCTTGTGATTCCCCAACTTTATCAAGTCCAACAATGGATTATCTTGGTACACCTGGAGATGTTGCAGTTACTGTAAGTTATGGTACAGAACCTTCTCCAATAAGTGCTGAAACATCATGGAGTATAGACGGAATAACATATAATGGATTAGCAACAGGAGCAGATGGCGTTAGAGTAATCTCAACTGGACAAACAAGCGGCTCTGTTTATATAAAAGTAGAAACAACTTGTACTGGACCTGTATTAAGCATCCCAACTATTTTAAGATATGACTTTGCAACAGAAGTTTGGGTGACAATACAAAGTCCCCAAGAATGTGCAAGTACATCATTAACTCAATCTTGCCCATCAGGTATTGAAGTTGCAAGACAATATCTAGAATGTGGTCCAACTACTTATACTGTATTTGGTGGATCTGCTGCCAGCTATTGGTTTTATATTGGTAAAACAAATAGTCCCGGTGGAGTTAGATATATTTATGCAGGATGGGATAATGCTACCAACAGTGTTAGAAGTGTTGTTCAATGCTGCACATGTCCAACATTTATACTTTCAGATCCAATTCAAGTATTATGCGGAAACAATGGAGATAGTGTTGATATAACATTACCTTATGTATTAGGAGAAGGTGACCCAGCTATGACAATACTTGTTAATCCGGTACTAGGATCTGTAGTTCAAGGCGCTATCTCAAATCAATTTACATATACATCAATTAATCCTTCTGGCAATGCGGATTATGCTGATACATTCCAAGTTCAATTGCAACCTAGTGTTCCAGGAACCGGAAATTGTTCTTTATCAGTAATGACTGTTCAAATTGAAATGATTAATGAAAATGTAAAATTAGATTATACGGATCAAGATATATATGTATTTGTAAATACAAATGGTATTAGTTCTGCCAATGGTGGTTTATTAAAAGCCGGATTTGGTATATTAAACGGTTATTGGAATTCTGAATTTGGATACACGGGTAATATTTATTTTATTCCTACGGATTCTAAAAGATGGGTGGGTTATCCTAAAGCTATTGTTGATGATGGTGTTAGCTGGCTTCAATCTGCAGATTTAGCATGGCAAGCATTAGAAGACTTACCAACATCTTGGACTCCAGGTGGTGTTGGAGTTTATAAAAACTCAGCAATAGTATTAACGTTTTCAAATGATTCTAGTGTTGACTATCATGATTTAACATTAGCTTCCGGATATGGAAGTGGACCAACAGCTCAACCAACAGTTTCATACAAAGAAGATTATGATGCATTAATTGATATGTTAAGCGGAACTCAAGAAAGTATATGGGCTCAAGGTTTAGGACTTACTTCAAACCAATTTCCAGATGGTCTTTCTACAGTACTATATCCTTTAGTTGTAAATGGATCTGGATCTGCTGATGCAGCCAATATTTTGCAAATGATTGCAGCTTATACTGCAGAGTTAATTCCACCAAGTAAATATGGAATTGCAACTGCACCGGATGTAGCACCCTATATATTGCAGGGATTGGCAACTACAATGCCTTACACAGGATCTACTACTCCTGGTAATACAATTACTCAATTATTTAGAAAGCCTAGTTTTGGAAGTCTAGCTTTATTAGATCAAGAAGATAGTCCTTCTGAATGGAATGATATAAAAGATGGTATTGGTAAATTTAGAACCTTACTTACAAGAGCAATAAAAAGTGATGATAATACATATCCAGCTACAACATTGCCTGTTACTAATGTATTTGAAGTACAAGATTGTGCTGGAGCATGGGGACCTTGGTTTGTAAGAATAACAGATCATGGCTGCGGAACTATTGGTGTAGGTACAGTAGTTAAACTAAGAAATTCAGGAGTTACTTTTCCAGCAAGTGGTGGAAGACCAGAATGGGTAGCTGGAACAAATAAATGTTTAACAATTATTGCTAACTGTTCTGCTACGCCAGATGAATTAACTGTTGACTTAGATAGTACATATGATGAATGTGTATCTTGTACACCTTAATAAATAAAAATTAAATAAAATGGCTTGTAATTGTAATAAATGTAACCCAGCTAAACCATGTGGTTGTTCTGATCCAGCAATAAGTAATCCTTGTACTTATAGTGATTGCAGTGTAGGAAGTGAAAGATGTGCCACGGTATGTTGCACAGAATGTGTTAGCTATTGCGGAACTACTTTTCAAGTAGGTACTGCCGGAAGCATTATAAAAATTGAAACAGGAGAAAGATTAGATTCAATAATTCAAAAAATGGCTTTAATGATGAGTCAGGGAATTGGAGGATGTACATCAGATGATTTACATCATGCTCCGTATAATGTTTATGCTGCTAATATAACATCTAATTCTGCAGTTATATTGTGGAATAGTGAATCTACAGCAACAGCTCAAATAGAAGTATTTGCAGATTCTGGGTTAGGTTATGTATCACAGGGAATTGTTGGACCTACAGTATTGCAATTAGCAATATCTAGTCTTACTACAGCAACTGACTATAAAGTTAAATTAGTCTCTACAGATTCTCTTGCAGCTACCTGCGATAGTGTAGAAATTTTATTTACAACATTACTATAACAGAGGTGATAATTTGTTGGTTTTTTATTACCAAAGTTGTGAAGCCCAGTTAATTCTGGGCTTTTTTTGCTTAAATCATTATATTTATATACAAAATTAAAATCATGAATAAATTAGAACGTCTAGTAGAAGAGTCAAAATATTGGAAAAGAGATCCGGAATACTGCGCAAAAAGAATTGGTATATCTATAGAAGAATTTATAAAAATTAGAAAAAATGTAAAATCTAAAAGAAAAGCTCAAAGAAAATCTAATGCTAATATTTCAGTAAATATTGAAAAAGGTGAAGCTAGATTTGAAGGTAAATCTACAAAAGAACCAAAAGATGCAAACGAGATAATAAATCTTTTAAAAATAGATACAACTAAATGGAAGCTTTCTCAGTACTGGAATAAACAAATGTCAGATCACTGGCGTATATCTGCTCTAGTTACTAAAATTAAAGAATCAGATGTAGATCATTTAGAAGAACTAATTCATAAATGGAAGCCCAAAAAATATAAAATACCAAAGCTATCAATATCAAAAGGATATTCATTAAGTCCTGACAGAGAAGTTGTATGTGGCGTAATGTCACTTCAGGATATTCATTTTGGAAAAGAAGGCAATGAAACAATAGATAAAGATTTTGAAGATACAGTTCAAAACCTTATGAAAAGAGGAATTGCAGTACATAATATAGAAGAATTATTTTTTGTTGTAGGAGGTGATTTAATTAACATGGATACATTTCATGGTACAACTACAAGCGGAACTCCTCTAGATAATTGTAGTACAGCAACAGAAGCATATATTCAAGCATTTGATGCAATGATATGGGCTATTACGTTTATACTTTCGTATGTCAAGCATTTAACTATAGTATATGTACCAGGTAATCATGATAGATTATCATCATTTCATTTAGTACACGCATTATCTAAAGCTATAGATTCTGATCAAATAACATGGGATATCAAATATGAAGAGAGAAAAGTCCATGTATGGCATGATAACTTTAATGCCTTTGAACATGGAGATGCTGTAAGCAAAAATACACCAATTGTTTATGCAACAGAGTTTGCTAAGGAATGGGGCTATACTAAAAATAGAACTTTATATACAGGCCATTTTCATCAAAATAAAAAAATAGAATATATAACAACTGCAGAAACAGCAGGATTTATACATAAGACATTACCTAGCTTATCCAAGACAGATTATTACCATTATCATAAAAAATATGTTGGTAATAGAAGATCTGGTAAACTAGAATTGCAATCACCTTCTAAAGGTAATATTTGTGAACTTACTTATTTAGCAGATTAAACTTTGATGTTTAACTTTTTTAAGTGCAGTTTTTTTTGTAAATTATAATATAACTACTATGACAAAAAAATTTAAAAAACCCAATCTCAATGCTCCAAGATTTAGAGAAAAAAGATTAAGTCTTTTAAATAAAACATTGTTAAATGAATTTAAAGAAAAATATCCTAAATATGGGGGTATAGATAATGAAAAATTAAAAAATATAATTAAACTTTATAATAAGAATTTATGGAAAGGTGTAATTGAATATAGAGATGGTGTTGAAATGCCAGACTCTTTAGGATATTTATTTATAGGAACATGTTCTCCAGCTAAGTACAATAAAGCTAATATAGATTACGCAAGTTCAAATGAACATGGTAAGATGTTGCAAAACAAAAATTGGGAAACAGATGGTAATATAGGTAAGATATTTTATACAAATGCATCTGCAAAATATAAATTTAAAAATAGAGAACTTTGGAAATTTGAAGCTTGTAGAGAATTTAAAAGATCTGTAGCTAAAGAATATCCAAAAGACTGGACTAAATATACAGTCATAAAAAATAAGTATCAGATAGCGCATTTGTATCAATCTCAAATTGATTCAGATTTACTAAAAGATTATAATGAATTTGAAATGTAATTATGGCAACAACAATAGGAGAAGTTATATCAAGAATAAGAGGTCAAGTAAAAGCTGAAGTACAAGATGCGTTTGTAACAGATAGATATGTGTATAGCTTGGTTACCAAGTATGCTCAGTTATTTATGAGAAGGCAAGATTTTGCAAATAAACTAATGAAGTTTAATTCAGTATGGCAAACTTTACCATTTATAGAACTTATTGAAGTAGATACTGTTGAAGCAGAATGTTCTGGAATACAAACAGGATGTACAATAAAAAGAAGTAAAAATAAGCTTCCTGATATGATTGAGGGTTATTGGGGCCCTCTAATTAGAACTGTTAGTTCTATTGATAGCTCAATTGAAGCGCAAGCAACGCAGCCTGGTACATATACATCTATAACAAAAACAACATCTTTTAGATATAATAAAAAAAAATATTGGTGGTATTTAAACGGATATATTTATTTACCAAATGTTGCATGGGATGCAATTAAGATAGAAGGTGTATTTGATGATAATATAGGCGCATGGTTATGCGAAGAAGGTGCAGAGTGTACACCGCGATATAAGCAACAGATAAATATTCCAGAAGCACTGTTCGCGGAAGTTGAAGGTGAAGTTGTAAAAGCAATGTTAATGACAGTACAAGTCCCATTAGAAGATGGAGATAATAAAGTAAATGTTAATAGATAAGTTATGGCAAAAAAAGTTAGTTGGAAATGGGGAGATAAAACTTATAGTGGAACATTTATAAGAGAGACTAAGACGCATAAATATGCGAGAACTACAAATGGAAAAATCAAAAAAATAAAGAAATAATGGCAACTAAAAAAGTAAAGGCTCCCGCAGGATTTCATTGGATGAAAGATGGAAAGAAAGCTCCTAAGTTAATGAAACATACGGGTAAATTCACACCACATAAAGGCGGATCTTTGTATGCCACATTTAATATTCAGAAGCTACACAAAAAGAAATAAATTGGCTTTAAAAAAGGAATTGCTAAAACGTAAACAATGAGTATATCACATAAATATAGAACCTTTGATTCATTATATGAAGATGTATCAATTGACTTTGCAAATTATGCATTGGAAAATATGATTGATCCTGCACAATTAATTAAAGTAGCAACCAGAGTTAACTATGACTTAGGTTTAAGGATTCATAGAACAAAAGAAATTGTTATTGATATAGAACATGGTAAAGCTAAACTTCCATCAGACTTTGCATATTTAAACTACGCATTCAGATGTGGTGAATACACTATAGCTGATAGACCGCCATCAGGAACCCATGTAGAAACATTTAATGATGTACCATATATTCCAGCTCCAGGTGAAGCCGGCCCATGTGAGGATCCAGAATGTAGAGATGTATGTGTTATTAAAACTTGTAGCGGAAATAATGAACATCAATTAGTTCAACGAATTAATCCATCTCAATATAGAACCTTTACTGCTTTTATGCCATTAAGAATTGACACTGTAAATGATGCAACATGCGACTGCCCCAATGTTGGATTACAAGCTCCGGATATTGCTGAAATAAAAGACGGCTTTATGGTTACTAGTTTTACCACAGGTAAAGTTTATATAAGCTATCAAGGCGCAATGGAAGATCATAATGGTAATCTTTTAGTATTAGACCATCCTTATTGTAATGAATACTATGAATATGCCCTGAAACAGAGGATACTTGAAAATATGATATTTGCAGGAGAAAATGTCTCTCAACAATTGGGCCTTATAGAAGGAAGGCTGAGAGGTGCTAGAAACAATGCGCTTAGTTTTGTTAATACTCCTGATTTTGCAGAACTTAAAAAAGTTTGGCTTTTAAATAGAAAGGCTCAATATCATAATTACTATAACATGTTTAAGAGTCATCCCCCTCATGGAAACCGTTTATATAACTTATCATAAACATGGCAAAGCAGCAATCACCCGGAACATCTTCAACAGAAGTAAATGCATTCTCAAAAGGAATGCAAAAAGATTTGTTTGCAAGTCTTAGTCCAAAAGAACAATGGGCACATGCTAGAAATGCGGCAAATAATTCTGTAGATGGAGATGTTGGTGTTATAGGAAATGAACCCGCAAACTTAGAATGTGCTAAAGTACCATACACAATTATTGGTGCAATACACACATATGCTGATCAATGGGTGATATTTTCTACTGATGATGAAAGCTCTGAGATTGGCATATTTGATGATAGTAAATGTGAGTATGAAACTTTAGTTAATGATCCTTGCTTAAATTTTAATAGAAAATATTTAATAACTGGAGCAGCTAAAGAAAATTATGATTGCACATGGCAAGCTTATTGGGATGATAGTAATAATCCCTCAAGAACTTTAAACCTAGATGATATTCCGTGGGTACAGCAAATAGTATCAGCTCCAGGGTCAGATTGTGTTTTATATGAAGATAGTACAGTATTAGATTGTGAAAGAATAAGATTAGCTCCTTTATTAACAACTCCTTGTGTAAAACTAAATAAAAATGTAGATGGTGGTCAGCTTAGAAACGGAAGTTATCAGGCACATGTGGCCTATGTTTTAAATGATCAGAAAGTAACAGATTACTTAGGTCAATCTAATGTGCAGGCATTATTTGATCATGATATTAATGGGGGATCATTAGATATTGAAATAACAAATTTAGATAAAGAAGAGTTTGATCAATATGAGCTAGTTATATTAGCAGATAATCAAGGAACAAAGGTTGCAACAAGAATAGGAGTCTACAGTACAGAACAAACTAAAGTAACATTAGATTTTATTGATAACTCTTTACCTACTGTAGCATTACGTAATTTATTTTTAAAAACTCCGGCTTATGAGAAATCTGAGTCAATGTATGTTGTTAATGATTACTTGATAAGACAAGGACCAACAGAACAATTTGATTTTAATTATCAACCTCTTGCAAATGAAATAAAATCAGAATGGGTTGTTGCTGAATATAATGCGGAATATTATTTTAAAGGAGGTAATAAGACTCAATTCATGAGAGATGAAATATATCCTTTTTTTATAAGATGGGTGTACAATACCGGAGAAAAGTCTGCTTCATATCATATACCAGGTAAAGCGCCAAGTCTTGCTGTTACAGGTAATCCTTTAACTACAACATCATTTGCAGATTTAGGTCCTAATTCAGATCCTAATATGATTAGTGATTCCGGATCAGAATATAATTTTCAAGTATTTAATACAGCTGAAATAACGGCTGTAAACTTATCTATTCCAACAGGAGATGGCGGTACTATTATTGCTAAAGGAGATATGGCATACTGGCAATCAACTGAAAAATATCCAGCAACTAAACCAGATATTTGGGGAGATCTATGCGGAAAAGAAATTAGACACCATAAATTTCCAACAGAAGAAAGATCATCATTGCTAGATTTATCTGCAGAAAATGGTTCTAAGATTAGAATACTAGGTGTTCAGTTTAACAATATTGAAAGGCCTAAGTATAATAATGGATCATATATTGAAAATATAGTAGGTTATGAGATATTAAGAGGATCTAGACAAGGTAATAAATCAATATTAGCAAAAGGAATATTTAGGAATATGCGTAGGTATGATATTCCAAAGAATGAAGGAAATTTAGGTCCTAGTATAGGCTTATATCCAAACTTTCCGTATAATGATTTAAGGGGTGATGCGTATCATTGGGATGGAAATCTTCAAAATAGTCTGAACAATGGGGACTGGAATTTTTATCAAGTTGATCCATTACCTAGAACAGATGGATGCGATAAGTTTCAAGACTCAATAAATACATATAAACCTTTAATGGGATATGAAAGAGATGTATTTACATTTCATTCTCCAGAATTAATGTTTAGACGTCCGTTTTTAAATCCATATGAAGTTAGAATTTATGGTGCATATGGCGGAGAAAGTGTTGGAACTTTTAAAGTTAGCGAAAAACATCCTCAAAATAAACTACTAAGAAATGGAGCCGCAATAGTTGCTGGTATTGTGGGTATTGGTTATGCTATTGGTCAAATGCAGGGTAAACAAACAGTAAGCAAGTTTGATGCAACAAACGCAAATGCTCCATGGTTACCAATATGGGTTCAACCTGCAATTTTAGGTACTAACTTTGCTGGTTTTAATCCTGCAGCTTACGGTACTGGTACAGGTACTGGAGCGGGAACCATTATAGCAAATTCAGCTTTAAATCTATTACTTGACGAAACACTTAAAATAACTGATGTTCTAGCAGCGGGTGGGGCAATAAATGATATTGTACAACCTATTTTAGGTATTACCCAGCAAAGTATAGGCCTTGCACCTGGTATGACAGGTGGTGGACTTAAAAGAGAATTTACGAAAGATACAGATCATTCCCTATTATCTGTTATTTATAAATTTGCTTTAAATGTAACAGGTTCACGTACACATATTGCAATTGGTTCTCAAAAGTTAATAGACTTATTATACAATTTAATTAATCCTGAAGATTTTGCATTTAAATATAATTCGCACGGTTTATTTGATTCATATTATAAAACATTACCTGGAAGTATATATAGGGTGAGAAATGTTCAATCTAATTATATTGGCGCAGCATTTCAAACATTTAATTCTACATATAAAATAAATAATTTATTTAGACCTGATACTGTTGTAATACAAACATCAAAAGATTTACCTATACCTGCGGATTTTTCTGCTCCTATTGATAATTCTAGATATCTTGTGGGAGGAGATGCAGATGGTTCTTTTGGGGAAACATATATTGTAAACCCTAATATAAGTCAAACAAAATCAATATCAGCTTTATATGGAGCATTAAAGTTTAACTTTGAAAATCAATATGGTCAGCTTGAAGGTATCAAGCAGGTTGAAATGTCTAATTGTATTTTTGAGTTAAATCCTGATAGACCTTCTCTTAAATCTGAAACAACCCCAATATTTAGCGGAGACACATATGTTGGAAGATGGACTGAAAAAGTCATAATGCCTATATTTACAGATTTTTTATATGGTCAGCCAGATCAATACCCATATAACTATTTACAAAGAATAAATATTCCATACCCTAGATTTTGGATGGATACTAGAAAATATGATACTACTGAGTTAGCTAGAAAATTGACAGATATCATAGGTAGCGGATCTACAACTGCTATGCCTAACGATCTATTTTATTTAGATAGAGGGGATTCATGCGGAGTAACTTTAAGTGAAATATTTGATAATAAAAAAGGTAACGGTGCATTTGCATTGAGGTACGGTTACATGTACACTCATTGTAATGGTATATTAGATTTCTTTGTTGAGTCTGAAGTTAACTTACCGCAAAGAGACTGGGAAGATATTCCAGAAGGTAGATATTACGATCCTCATAGAAAGGCAGATATTGGTGAATTATTTCATGCCGAAATACAAAAGAAAGATAATACCTATAAGTATGATTATTCATTAAGTACTAGTAGATTTGTAACAAATTTAACATCTACTGGATCATTGCAACCAAGAGATTATAATCCAGAAATTGCAGAAACGTGTTTTACAAATTATCCTAAAAGATTAATATATTCACTACAAGCTCAGGAGGAATCAAAGAAAGATTTTTGGAGGGTATTTTTACCTAATAATTATAAAGACTTTAAAGATAGAGTGAATGTAATTAAACCTATAAATAAAAGCGGGGCTATTATATTCTTTCCTTATCAATCACCTCAAATGTTTCAAGGACTTGATCAATTACAAACGGATCTTGGAACTAAGCTAACTCTTGGGGATGGCGGTTTATTTACGCAAGCTATGCAAAATCTGGTAAATTCTGATTTATCTAATGAGTATGGATCTTGCGAAAGTCAAAGAGGTGTGATGAATACTCCAATGGGATTTTTCTTTATTTCACAAGCACAAGGTAAAATATTTCAACAAGGAGGGCAGGGTCTTACGCCAATATCTAATCAAGGTATGAAATGGTGGTTTAATAAATATTTACCTTCAAATTTAATTAAACAATTTCCAGAATTAGAATTTAGCAAACTTTCAGATAATCCTGTAGTAGGAGTAGGTTGTCAAGTTGCATATGACATAACAGATGATATTGCATATTTTTGTAAAAAAGATTTTACTTTAAAGGAGGAATGGATAGATTCTGTTATTTATAATTCTGAATTAGACTGCTTTACTTACAATGGTTTGCCTCCATCAACAGAACCGCCTGTAGGTGGAAAGCCGGATTCAGGAGGAATTGCAAGACCTAGAAGATTAGAACAACAAGAAACTTTACAACCAGTATCACCTATATCTGGATCTAAAAGATGTATTGAAATAGGAGACCCTCTTTATTTTGATGATTGCTCTTGGACTGTTAGTTATGATCCAAAAGCTAAAGCATGGATATCATTTCATGATTGGCATCCTGAACTTAACCTATCAAGCATTAATCATTTTCTTACAACTCAAACTAAAACTACAGATACACCACAGTGTCCTCCTGGATTTACATATAATTCATCTACAGAAATGTGCGAGAGGCTTATAGACACTACTGAAAATGCAATAGTATCTGTAATTGATACACCCTTTGACCGACCTAATATATGTCCAGAAGGCTTTGTATATAATGAACTTACATTACAATGTGAAAAAATAACAACTACTCCAATTAATTGCGAACCTACAATTTATGATGTTTGTGGGGGAACTCAGATATTTGGGAATTATGGTGCTCAAGGAACTAAATTTTTTGAACCTGTAGATCCAAGTTTGCCACTTCCAATACGAAGAGCTTCTGGTAACATTATTCAATATCAAGATTCTACTCAATTAAACGAAGTAACATCTGTTAGTAGCATAAATAATCCAACAGGTTATAATAATATATGGAAAGATAGATTGAACATTGCAGGTGTTTGGGGAAATGATGGGGCAGGGGGAGATTGTCCAGAACCTAGGACTCAAACTTTTGGCATTACAAGAGAACCAACACAACAATGGATTGGATTTACAACTTGTATTCAAATACCTGAAACTAAAGTATATTCTGTATTTATAGCAGCAGATAATAGAACAAGATTTACATTAAACGGTGAATTAATTGTAGATTTTGGAACAAGTGCGGCACAGGCTAATTTTCAATATGGCTGGGTTTTTCCTTTAAATTTAACAGCAGGAACAAATATATTACAGCTAGAAGGATATAATGATAATGCAGTGGCTGCATTTGCAGCTGAAGTATATGATGCTACTGTAGCTCAATTAGCATCATTTACTGATATAACTCAACTTAATGCAGTTAAAGTCTTTTCTACCGAATCCTTAATAGGCAGCGGTGCTGTATTTGATTTAGGTGAAGAAGGATTAAGCGGATGCAATTGTCCAGAAGGATTTTTATTATCAAATTGCGGAGGAGAACTGCAATGTGTTCAAATTGAAACCGCAGATCCTATATTGGAATGCGATTGTCCAGATGAAAATCAAGATGGTATACCAGATGGAACTTTAGTTTATTATAATTCTGTAGATAGAAACTTCACATCTCCTGATGGAGATTGCGTTGATAAAGAAGTTCCACCACCAATTTGTAGAGTGGTAGAATGTATATGTCCTCCAGGGCCAGATCCAGATGCCATTGTTATACAATCAGGTGAATGTGATGACATATATCAAGCTGGTCCAAACGGTAATCCATTTTATCAAAATCCTAATCCGCGTAAATGTACATATAAACTATTAGAACAAGTTGAACCAAGCTTTGTAGTAGGTGGAATATGGAGACATAATTATAGATGTGATTTGTTTGCCAACTATTATGATGTTGATTATCCATGGGAAGTTGAGTTAATTGAAAGTACTGGACAGAACGTAAACACAGTACGTAGTGTAGAGTATCAATTAGAATCTTATGTATATAAAGGAGATCAATTCAATGCATGCGGAGATGATAGATGGCATGATTTAGATTATAATTTTGATGAAGCTATAATCTATAATACAGAACAGGTTTCCGGCTTATTACGTTTAGAATTAGATCCAAAAGAAGATCCATTAAATATGCTTACTTATCCAATCATTAATGCAAATGATATACAAATATTATATAGTAAAGTAGAACAAAAATATAGATTTAATCAGTTTTGGGATGTGACAGATGATAGAGGTGAGTTCACAACTGCAGAGAGAAATATTCTAATTACACAATGTAATGGTTATATTAGGGAACTAAATGAATCAAATTTAAATTACAATAAAACAGAAGACCAAAGAAAAAAATTCAGACATTACTATAATAAAGTATTGTTGAGAAGAAATCTTTCTAGCAATAGGAAGATGCTCTTAAAATTAGTAAATTCAAAACTTAATCTTTCATTCAGATGAGAAATAAATATGCAGAAATAATAAAAGGACTACCTGGTGGGCCAAATGAGCACCCAAGTTTTCCGTCCGGTTGGGGTTACTCTAGTTTAGGATATAAAAGAAATAGTCCTGATAGAAATAACCCGTTTAATATAATTCCATCTGGAAGAATAACAATGAAAGATGTAGATTTTCCTATTACAGGTATAGATGATTTAGGTAATGAAAAGTTAATGTTTCCAGGTAATGAATATGAATTTCCAGGCAGCGAAGTATTTGAGCTTCCTCATAAAGAACATCATAGAGTGGAATGGGAAGGTAAACCTTTAATTTCCAATAATGGATTTGAAGGTTTAGAGGGTGGATTTCATTCTAAATATTTAGATATGCATGCGGCTTACCGCAAGCCACTTCAAATGATAGGTGATGGGCACTTATCATTAACTGGTCATATAAGTACAGGACCCAATGAATTTTCATTTACACCTTCTGTACATATAGGCGGCCATGGTCCTGAGTTTGGAATTAACATTGGATTTAAACATAAGTTTCAACCGGGTGGAGAAACATGGGGACCGGGAGATACTGATATGTTAAATTTTTATTATAATTATTTGGATTCCGATAAATATAAAGAAAGATTAAAATCTTCAGGTTACGCTAATCCACAGGAAATAGCAGATAAACGTCAAGCCTCTCACTTTAACACAAGGATACACTACAAAGATGAAGTACCTGGCATGTGGAACTCATTTATGGACCTTCTTTCAGGAGATGTTACCAACATGAACGGATCTTCTTACATTCCTGGTGACAAAATGGGTCCTATAACACAGGGGGATATATTAATATATGAGGGGCAGGCAAAATTAGAAGATACAACACCGGGGGATATTGAAAGACATGAGCGTGCTCACGCAATGGTTCAAGATGGGGAATTAAATGAGTATGATCAAAGGCAATTTTCTGAAAGAGAAACGGAATCTAGCAGAAACAAAGGATATAGACACGGAAAGAAAATACCTATTGGCAATCAGCAACTTGAGGAATATTATGCAGATATGACCGGATTAAGATATACTATTTTTGATGAGTTAGGTATAGATGCTACAAAAGATATTACTGATGAGGACATGTCTAAAATACAAGCTTTAATTAAAGACAGCAAGTACAAATCAGCTAAAAGATTATTTGATGCTTACTCTCCGGAAGATATTAAATGGATGTTAAATAATGTTGCCAGTAATCAAAGCGTTTCTTCAGATCAAATGCAGATGGCTCAAGACGGGGATGAAATAGATTTTTATTCACCAGAACCAATAGATAATACTTATGTAGATCAAAGTATTTTAAATAACCAGCTTTCACCATTTACATCTCCTGCCCACCTTACTTATGAAGAACAAATGGCATTAATAAAAAAGCAGAAAATTGAAGCCGCAATGCGCCTTTTGAGAAGGAGCAGCACGAACAATAATAATGATGATATAATGTATGATTTTAATTCACAAAATGTTCCTATAATATTCCAAGACGGAGATGAGGTAACTGGGGTAAATCCGGGATCAGGATATGATACAAATCATAAAATACAATATGTAGATACAGATAAAGAGTTTAATACTGGATTTGAAACTCAAGATAAGATGCTTAAAGAAGCTATGGCAACGTATAAGCAATCTATGTTAAGTCAATCTGGTGCTACAGCGCATGCTCCTGAAGAACCTGGTATTCCTAGTGGTGGTATTGGAGATAATGATGGAGGAGGACCTCCTGAATTTACTAGGTGGGAAGAAAAACATGGACATTGGGATGGTAGTACTTGGGTTCCAGACGAAAGATTTAAAGGTATTAAAGGAGCAATAGACAATATTGGTACTAGAAGAGAAGCTAGAAAAGACTTTAGAAGCAAGCATCCTAAAACTGAAAGAAGAAGGTTTGATAAGTGGAATAGGGCTGGTAATATATTTAGAAAAAGAGATGACAAAATAAGAAATAAACCTGAAGCATTTAGAGAATATCACCCAAGAGTAGGCACAAATCAACAAGGTGTTAATCTACGTCACTGGTCAAATATGTGGATGGGAGTAAGAGATAAAAGTCAGTTTGATGATTTTAACTTTTTTAAGAGCAATAAAATAAAACAACATGGAGGAGAAAATGACGAATATGATAATGCTTATTTAAATGATCTTTATATATCATCAGATGATTTAACTTATCTAAATCATGAAGATCCTTTAGATATAAATAATTTACCTAAAGAAAGATGGGATCATGAAGTATGGTCAGGTAGCTATGATTCTCCTGGTGAAAAAATATCCTATAAAGACATAGCAGATCGCAATGACGGAATGATTCCCTGGGAGAATTTAGACACGGAGGATCTACACTATTCTAATCAATATTATTGTGATCCTAGCAAAGGTTGTTTAGCTAGTTCTTTTGATGCCTATGATCAAATGGTTGGTCAAAAATATCCATCAACAGAATTTTTATCTGAGGCAAAGCTAAAAAATGAAATGAACTTGCAAAGTTTAGCGGGATACAGAGTTGAGAAAGCTGCTGACGGAACAAATATTTTTATAGATCCTAATGGAAATCAGGTAAGTGATAGAACTAAACAGTGGATTGAAAGTATTCCTTATTTTCAATCAGCGGATGCGCGTGGGGGGTTTGATTTTACAGCAGATAGTTGGGATATACATGGCGTCCTTGTAGATCAAGGTGGTGAAAATATATTTACAGGCGGGTTAGATTATAACTATGATGAGGATGAATGGATGCCGCTAAATTCGTTGTCAGATTTTTCCAAATTAAGTGATTCAGAAAAACAAGCATTATATGCTCAAATGACTCCAGGTACAATTGTTGGATTTGGACAATATCATACTGGAGAGAATCAAAAATATGGTTTAACTGGATCTACTCATAGTACTCAAGTTGTTGGTTATGCAGAAGATGGTGTTCCAATTATATATGATTATGGAAAATACGCAAGGCTAGATGATCCTGATATGTATAATGTAAGTGAAATAAGTAATATAACTATACCTAAACAACAGCTAGGTAAAAATCTTGAATGGGCGAAGTCAAAAGGTCACTATAAACAAGAAGGTCCATCTGATCTTAACTTTGATATTTCACCTTTATACGAAGATGGTGATGAAGATGAACTTAAACCATTTTACGATGCATTGTCAAAAAAGAAAAGGCGTTTAATGAATGATTTAAATATTAAACCTGAAGATTACGATATGATGGCTAAAACATTAATTGGCATAACCATGGCTGAAACAACAGGAGGTGCGGGAACTCAACATAATATAGAAAGTATTATTCCGGGAACTCCATTTCAAGAAACTGCGGGCTTAACTCAATTAACGTGGACTAATATTGAAAATGATCCTAAATTAAAAAGGGTTGCTGCAAGGTATGGAATTACTGAAATATCAGATTTAAAAGATCCGGGTAAATCAGCAATTGCTTCTATGATATATGGTCACAGAAATATGCAAGCTGCTAAAAAAAATTGGGAAGAAGGCAAGGGCCATGAAGGAACGAGAACATATTATCCTGCAGATAGTTGGAAACAAGAAACCAAACAGCTATTTGGAAAATCTTCAACATATGACGGCTATCATTTTAAAACAGATGAAGGTCCGAAGGTTGATTTTTTCACAGGTAATAAATATGTAGGTTTAGGTTGGGATAAAAGTATAGAAGATATTCAAGCTCAATTTGATGAAATAGCACCTGGTAAATATACAGTACGTGAGGAAGATGGCGATTATGTAGTTGATAAAGTAACAAAAGGTAATTCAGAACTGACACCTGAACAAATGTTCATATATAACTGGAACTCGCCAAATATATTAAAAAGTGGAGATGCACAAGGAGGTTCTGCTTATGTAAGGGGAATATTAGAGCAAATGGATAAATTTCAAATTGGTGGTGAAGTAGTACCGGAAGATGTGCAGGCAATGAAAGATTCATTAGAGCAGGAGTTGCAAAATTTAAAAGGATTTAAGATGAATCCGGCTCAACAATTAAAATTGTCTCAACAATTACATAATACGTATAATGAGAATGTTCCTCGTAGATTTAAAATAGGGGGACCTAAATTATCAAAGGAATTGCAGTTATACAAAGACTATGTTATAGGTAGTGATGATAGTGAGAAAGCCAGAAAAAACTATGATAAACTTAATAGAGTTTATTATAGAGAAGCTAAAGTTAAAAATATGAAACCTGCAAATTATATAATGACCACAATGATATCTTAAACTATAAATTAGTAAATGTTATCAATTATTTGTATATTATAATTGTATCTAATATGTTAAAAAATGAGCTATAGAAATTTAAACACTAAAAGTTTTCATGCTAACAAGATAAAAAATTTCTTGCAGGGTGGCGGAGAACCATCTCAAGTAGAAAATCCAAAAGATCCTCAAGAAGAATTAGTGCCATTAATAAAGTCTGCTATTGAGCAGGGTGCTGCATTACCTCAAATAATTGCATCTTTAGCTCAAAACCAAATTCCTATAGATATAATACAAGAAGCTTTAATTTCTGCAGGTATACCTCAAGAAGAAATAGCTGCAGCATTTCAAGAAATAGAGCAACTACAAGCTCAAGATCAACAAGCTCAAGCTGAGGGTCCTATCCAACCTTCTCCAGAACAAGCAATTCCAGGAGAGCAGATGCCGCCAGAACAAATGGCTCCAGAAGGTGCAATGCCTCCAGGTATGGCACCAATGATGCAAGAAGGTGGTGAAAATGAAGAAATGCAGTCTAGAGATGGTGAGCCCATTGAAACTATCATTGATGATTCAAAAGATGGCTATGACTATAAAAAGATTGAAGATCCTCAAACAGGAGAAATGACCTACTTCTCAAAAAGAAGAGGTGCAAGTAAATGGAAAGATCTTCAAGACGGTAAAAATGATAGAGCATTAAAAGCTGTAAGAGCCAAAAAATTTGGAGATAATCCAGATGAATGGTATGGTACAGATGCAGAATCAAAATGGAATGCTCAAGAAAAGGGACGGTATAATGCTATGATGGCTGAACAAGCAAAAGCAGCTGAAGCAAAAAGTTCTACAAAAGATTTTAGTGGCCCAACATACGATGATATTCTTAAAGGAGGATATAGCACAAAGGTTATACAATATCCTATGGGTTATGAAAACATGCCGCCAGGTCATATTGAAACTATATTGATAGATTCTAAAGGTAACCCTGTATCTCAATATATGGACCAAGACGGCAATATACAGGATGCATTGGTTAATAGATGGGAACAAAGAGGTCCGGCCTATGCTATGAAAAATGATAAAGGGGGAGATGACAATGCTGGGATAACAGGCTATGATAAGGATGGTAATCCTATCTTCAGCAGATACGCAAGTCAATTTAAAGATAAAGCAACCATGGATGCGTTGTTAAAATCTGATCCATATATTAGATCAATGGATATAGCATTGAATCCAGAAGAGCTATCTCATTTTTTAAATACTACAGCAGCAGAGTCTGCAAGAGATTATCATTTTGCAGATAACAATTGTGCTGATGGTGTATGTAGAGCTTATAATGTAGATGATAAAACTGTTGGTCAAACTTTAGGCATAACGGATCTTGCTAACCAAGCCGCGTTTGCTACTCTAGGTGATCTTACTAAAGGAGGTCCCGGTGCTTTGACAGATCCTGTTCATGTTTATAATACACTTCAAAATAAATATAAGGGTAGAACATCTAATTCACTGGGACAACAAAAAAGTAGAACGCAGGGAATGAAAGATATAATAGTACCCGAGGTTGGAAAATTTGTAAGCAGAAGCGGAATTACAGATGCAGTTACTCCAGATTGGCTGGTTAACAAAAATGACGCACGTGTAACTGATGGTCTTCTTGGGATGGTAGCTGCCGAAGGTGCAAGTAAAGTTATTGATGGTGTGTCTTATATATATAAAGGTGGTAGATGGCTCAAAAATGGATTTGTAGATAATGTTTATGAAGGAAATTATGCTGCTAATGATTGGGTAAAAGAAAATACTGATTTAGATTTTTCTTTAAAGGGTGCAGGTAATATACCATCATATCATTATAATAATTGGATTGCACCAGCGGGAAATGCTATAGCAGACTTTGGATCAGATGTTGCTGATGAAGTAGGTAGTTGGTTTAGGAAAGAAGGAGGAGAACCTAACAGATATTCAAATATTCTTCATCAAGCTCAATATGGGTTAGGTTTTGGAAATGCTCAAACTTTAAATCAATTTTATAACAGAGATAAATCATATAGATCTAATATAAATAGTGCATACTTGCCAATGAACCTTAGAAGTAAAGGTAATCCAGCTGGAGCATTTGCAAATGCTTTAGAGAGTACTAGAGAGCTTTTTGGTGCAAAAGATAAAGATGGAGACGGTTTGGCTGATGGTGCCTTTAGAGATTTAAAAGCTAAAAGAAATAGACATAAAGCGGCAAAAGCTGTATCCAAAGGTAAAGTTCCAAAAGGTTGGGAAAACTGGCAGGATAAAACAATGATGAAGTATAATGATGAAACAATGTCTTATGACATGCAATATAATGATCCTAGGTTTCAATCAAATATTAAAAAGAAAAATTACGCAAACTTATTTAAAAAAGGTAAAAAAGTAAAATCAGATGAATACTTAAACAGAATTGATTTTGATGCAGAAGGATATAAATCATTTTCAGATTTATCTACTCAAATGCAAGGTTTAACTAAGGATGAGCAAGATGCTTTAAGATATACTACTAGTACTATGGAAGATTACCAAAAAGAAAAAAAAGATGGTAATTTACCTAAAGGAATGCAACTTGGAATGAATTCTAGAGGTGCAATAGGTTATTATGATAAAGATGCAGAGCTGCCAGCTGGTAGCCAAGAACGAATAAATAATATGATGATGCAAAATTACAGAAGAGGTGGCCCCTCTAAAAGCCGAAGATTACCTAGAAGACAAGATGGTAATGGAGAGAATACACCTTTTCAAAAATATCTAATAGACTATCCTAACGCAAGTCCTAGTGATACTTTAGTTGGGGGACCTAGTTGGCAAGGAGATCCTAGAGACAATTTTGGATATCCTACACCTCAAATTACAGCTTTCAATGAAGCCTTAGATAAAACATATGGATATAATGATCTATATGAGGTTGAAAGTGCTCAAGAAGACTTACAAGCAAAAACAAGAATAAGCAAAAATCACCAGCAAGATGCCAATATGCTAGCTTGGTTAAAAAAAGCCCAAGATAGAGTAGCGGCAGCAGAAGCTGAAGCTAGACAAAAAAGATTTGGTGGATCAAACTTTTATCAAGATGGTGATGAGGTAGCAAGAAACGAAGCATTAGCCGCGTATGAACAAGCTAAAGCAGCTTATGATGCTGAAATGAATAGAGTAAATACTGTACGAGCTAAGACTTCTGAGTTAGCTAGAAAACATGGAGATGCTGGAGCTTCTTATTCGGAGGTAGGTATATCAGATAACTTAGCAAATTGGGTTGAAAATAATGGTTTTGCCTGCAATACTTACTCATGTCAAATTATGAGAGAAGCGGGCGCAACAATTCCAGAAGGTACAGAACCATTTCAAATGAATGGTAGAACTTATAAAGCGGGGATGAAATTACCTATTATACCAGGCAATGCTCAATTTAATTCTTATGCGGACAAGCTAGGATTTGAACTTATGCCTAAAGGTACAATGCCTACTGAAGAGGGAGATTTAATTAGAGGTCATATGTATAATCAACCGGGTGGTGCTTCCAGCGGTTCACAACATAGTGTAATATCTGCAGGATACGGTGATGATGACTTTTTAGATCTTTATAATAATCCAGGTGGTGTATATGAGGGATATAGGTCAAGAGGTGATTATAATGATGATCCAATGAGAACAGGTGACGGTGATTACTATAGTAATGACTCAGGTGTAATGAGATATGTTGGAGATAGTAATACCTTACAAACAAAAATGAATGAAGCTAAAGCTGCATATGATGCACTTAATACAAAAGGTACACTTACGCAAGAACAAACTGGGGGTCAACCTGGTCAAGCGCAGCAAGGTGGTCAAGAAGAACAATTGCTACAACAAGTTATGCAAGCATTACAACAAGGGGCTAAGCCTCAAGAAGTTTTACAGCAACTTGTAAAAATGGGTCTACCTGAAGAACAAGCAGCACAACTTATACAAGGTATAATGCAACAAATGCAAGGTGGTCAAGGTGGAGCACCTCAAGGTCCACCACCTGGAATGATGAGAAATGGCGGATCAAGAATGCTTAAAAGAGGTAACGTTGGAATGGAAATGAATAACTCTTTTATGGGTGATCCTAGAGCTATGATGCAACAACAGCAGCAGTTAATGAAATTAATGGAAGAAGTTAATGAAGCATCAGGTAAAACTAGAAATTACAAAAAGAAAACTCCTCATGATACAGTGGAGTTAACGACAGAACAAATAGCAAAAATAATGGCTGCTGGCGGCAGCGTTAAATATTCATAATATGCCTAAAGTTAAAAACAGTAAACATAAGGTTCAGGTAACTCTACCTGATGGATTTGAATTAGTTGATGGGCAATTAACTCGCAAATCTCACGGTGGCCCTGTTACTGGAGATCAGCATAACTATGGTCTTACTACATTTAGCCCTCATAGCGGAAATACAGGTGAGCCAAAAGATACAGATGTAAGATATAGCTTATCATCTGTACCTGTTGATCAAGCTAATTTAGAAGCTGAAGGTGGAGAAACTGTTTTAACTGATTTAAATAATGACGGTCAATTTGGTCTTTATGATATAAAGGGTCCAAGGCATAGTAGTGGAGGCGTTCCTATGTTTTTACCAGAACAATCTTTTATATTTTCGGATACACAAAAGATGAAGATGGGTAAAGAAATGTTAGCAGAACACGGAATTAAGTCTAGAAAGAAGATTACTCCGGCTAAAGTATCTAAGAAATATGAACTCAATAAATATTATGGTATATTAAATGATGAATATGCAGATAAGATTCAAGCTAATACTGCGGATCTTATGTTGCAAAAAAATAAAGAAGGTTTATCTAAACTTGCATTTGGACAAGAAATGATGAAAGGATTTGATGATGGTCTACCTTTAGCATCTTATCCTTATATACAATCCATTGGTATAGATCCTTTTGAATTTGCTCAACAAGTAGAAGGCCTTCAACAGTTTACCGGAGATGAGCAAGCGCAGCCAATGGATCAAGCTGACACGCAAGCTATGAATCCAATGGCTCAATGGGGTATAGAAACAATAGATGCTTTAAATCAATTTATGGGCAATAGTCAAGAAGAGCAAGTTGATTATGGTCCAATGGGTCCTACACCATACCAACAACAAATGATTAACCAAAACGAGGCTGCTAAAACTAATCCTGCACTTGCTTTTACAGATCCAAACTTTGGTCAAACTGCTAATTATTCAGATGTACAAAATCTAGGTCCTGATCTTGAATTACAAAAAAGAGTTGCTAATCAACAGAAACAAAAGCCGGAAGAACCATCTATAGGTCTAGGAAATAAACTTAATACAGGTATAAACAACTTTATGAATAGTCCTGGTATGGAGGCATTTACTAAAACTACAAGTGCTATTGCAAATTGGGCAGATTGGGGTAATGAAAAGTTTAAAGATAGAGATAGAAATCAATCAGAGCAAGACCTACTTAAAATGACAATGGCAGATAATCAAATGGGTATATCATATGATCCAAATATGAGTCAGGGTACATATGATGAAAATAGTGGTCTTATATACGATAACATGCAAGGTAATCCTAATGTAGGTGGAGGATATGCGGGATATGGCTATGCAGAAGATGGGGATGAGGTTAAATGGAAAACAGGCGATAACTTAACGGGTGGTACAGATTTATGGTCAAGCTGGTATATGTCAGATGATAATGAAGCTGGAAGAAAGAAAAGATATGAAACTTATAAAATACTTCAAAAAGCTAGAGGTGTTGATGAAGCTAGTCTTCCATCTGAGAAAGACTTTCATTCGGTATACTTAAGATCTCAAAAACAGATTAATGCTATACAAGATTTTTATAAAGATAATCAAGATTATCTAAAAGATGCTGGGTGGGATGATGGTACAAATAGCACATATTATAATAAAGCTATTAAAGAAATTAATGAGCAGATTAAAAAAGCTAATCCAGATGCTACAGCTGAGGAGTTGAAAGGAATGTTGTATGATCCATTAAATGTAGATGATGTAAAATTATTTCAGGCTGCTTATCAAGCTGGTCAGGTTATGAATGTAACAGAGGGAGATGATTTACTTGAGTTTATTCAATCAGGTGTAGATGATGATCAATGGACATATAATGGCGTTACATATGATATATCCCCAGTAGATGGTGCATTTGGTAATACTACTGTAGGACAAAGAGAAAACTCAATTATTCCTGAGTATCCTTGTAAACCCTGTCCAAGTGGACCAAATAAAGGAGAAGTTCCTACAAGAGATGAAAATGGAGATTGCCCATGTGGAGAATGTGAGCCATGCCCAGAAGGTTTTCATGCTGGAACTGCAACTGAAAGTGAGCCATGCCCTTGTATAAAAAATGCGGTGACACCTGAAGTTCCAGAAGCGCCAATAACAAAAGACGCTACTATTAAATCTCCGTGGATTCAAGATGTTATTAAAGCTCAATCTATTGCAGATAGAGAACGAGATATGCTTATGCCATGGCAACCTTCAACTAGGAGAGCTTATTCAAATGTTATATTGGAAAATCCAGATAGACAAATAGCAGCAATAAATTCTCAACTTGCATCAAATCAGATGGCAATGGGTGCTTTTGCAGGACCTCAATCTCTTGCCGCAAGAACTGCGCAAGCTCAGGGATCAGCTGCAGAACAGATAGCTAATGCTGTTGGTGGAGTAAATCAACGAAATGTTAATACAGTTAATCAAAATAACTTAGCAAATTCTCAATTAGAAAATCAATTTAATCAGCTTGAAGACACAAGAAGGACTAAGCAATATGATGATACTCAAAAGGTACTTCAAACTTATATGGATGAAAAGAACTTTGATAGAGAGCAATATGCAGATTCTATGTCTAACCTAATTACAAATATGTCTAATACATATAATCAAAATCAATTATATGATTACTTTAATATTGATCCATTAAAAGGAGGAGATATAAGACAAACAGGTGCTAAAGCATTTCAACCTAATCCAGAGCAAGATGAATGGGCATTTATGCAAGATTATATGGAAGCTGCTAAGAGAGCTAAAGCTTTAGGTCTTACAAGAACTGATAAGAATGGTGAAGTATCTGTTGATCCTGAAGTGATTAAAATGCTAATAGCTGAAAAGAACGGTAGAGGATATGCTACAGATCCCAGAGAAGAAGCATGGAAAGCTCAAGGTAGACAAGTTGGAGGATATGGGTACAACAAAAAAGGGGGAGAAAATAAAGTAAAAAAGTGGGCTTCACCTTTTTACACAGGAAAGATGGGAGTATAAACTTGAAAAGTGTTTTTAATTTACTTTATAAACTTATGAAATTTCATTAATTTAGTATTATGGCAACTTATATACCAGGAGTGCAATCTTATTTACCGGACTTTAAACCGTTTACACCGGATTATAAATTCTTGTCTAATGTATTAGATACAAAGACTCAAAGGTATCAAACTAATTATAAAGCATTAAATGATCTATATGGTAAAGTAGTGTATGGAAATCTTTCTAGAAAAGATACTCAAGAAATGAGGGACCAGTATGCTGAAAATTTAGCGCCAAAGCTTCAACAAATATCAGGGATGGATTTATCAATGATGCAAAATGTTGATGCAGCTAAAGCTTTATTTAAACCATTCTTTGAAGAAGATCTTATTGTAAAAGATTTAGTTCAAACTAAAAAGTTTAGGAACGAAATGCAGTATGCTGATATGCTCAAAAATTCAACTGTACAAGATGAACGTGAAAAGTATTGGCAAACGGGTATTCAAAAAATGCAATATGAAATGCAAGACTTTGTTGATGCAGATCAAGAAAAAGCATTAAAAATGTCAGTTCCAACATATACTCCAGATTCTGATTTATATCAAATGGCAATGAAATTCCTTACTGAATCAGAGTTAGGTACAGATGTAGTTACAACAATATCTGAAAATGGTGAATGGTTGATCCATAGAAAGAATGGAGATCTTATAACTAATGAAGCATTAAACATGGTTCAAAAAGCTTTAAAAGATGATCCATTAGTTGTTAATGCATATCATGCGGATGCATTTGTAAAATCAAGAGTATATGCAGACAGTGGAGTAGAAGAAGGTAGATTCTCCAATGTAGATGAGGGTCAAAATGCATGGGCTAGAGAAAAAATAACAGAGGTTGAAGCTGAAATAGAAAAAAGACAAAAGGCACTAGAAGAAAAACAACAAGCTGCTCAACAAAAGTCTGATGCTTGGAAAAAAGCAAATAAGCAAAACGGTCTTGTAAAAGATAGTCCTGAGCAAAAACTTACAAATGAGAGCGCATCTCTTGCTGAAAGTATTAAAGATAAACTTCAAGAAATAAATGCTTTGTATGATGATCAGCCTCAATCTGAAGTAGATTTTAAAACTACGGGTGAATACAATCCTAATGATACACAGTCCCTTTTATATAGAGCATATGGTTTGATTATGAATATGGGAATGGAAACAGATCTTCAAGCTGCAGCGCTATCATATTCTAAAAAGGGTATGATGTCTAAAATAGAGGCTAATGATTATGCCGTATTAGCTAAAAGACATAAATATGATATGGCCAAGGTTGCCGCTCAACATGAATATAAGAAAGAGGAAATGAGACTCAAAGATATTTATGATAAAGAAAACATTGCATTAGAAGCTCAACTTGAAGCTGAAGCAATGGGTCAGAGTAAATTAAATCTTGGAGGTGTCACATCTACATCAGATCCAAATACTATAAGCGGATCTGAAATTAATGAGGATGGAGAGGCAGTAATGACAGGGGATTTTTTGGAAGGTCAAGAAAAAGCTGCTGCTGATATGCAGGCAGACTTAACTGCTAACGAGATTTCATTTACCTTAGATATGTTGAAAAAGACTCAAGGTAGAACAAATGGTGGAAGTGGTTTAATAACAATAGATGGTCTTGGGACAATGTCAGCAGCAGCAATGCAAAAAGAATTATCTATTCTTTTAGATCCAAATGCTAATGCGGAACAAAAAGAAAAAGTTCAAAGAGCATTTGATAAAGCTTATTCTGGTGTTGGTAATCTTTTTGATGGCGCAAAAGCTAAAGAAGAAGCTCTTGGTGATGGTAGTCCTTTATTATTTACCAGTACTAATAAAGCGGAAGAATTTGCAAATATGCAAAATCACTGGATGAAGTTGCAGGAACAAGGTATGGCAATTGATGAGAGCGTTGAAAATTTATATAAAGTTTCAAATAGAAATATTAAAAAGGCTGTAAACTCAGATTTTGATCTTGAGAGCGGTGATGAGTTTAAAGCTTTAATGGCGAAGGCTATAAATGCAGGTATGCCATCTTTGTTTTATGAAGATGAAAACGGTGTGACTAGAAGACATACAGATCAATCACACAACGATGCATATTGGAAATGGATTGAAAGTGGTGGAGCAAAGGGTCTTTCTGTAGAGGATGTAGATGTTGATGGATTTGATGATACTAGATTACTTAGAGGAGATGAGCATGAACTATCATGGTCAGATGCAGATGATAGAATGGCCTACCTTGGAGAAGGCGCTAGTGAAAGTAATAGATATACTAATACAGTTGGTAGTGGAAGTTATGCTCCAGAAAGAGAGATTACAACTATTGAGTATAATGGCCGAATGAAAAATAATAGAAGCATATCTGATCAACAAGCTGCTGCATTTAGGAGGTCTATGTATGAATTAAATAACTTTGCAATTAAAGGAAAGCTAGAAGCAACTCAGGATGTTACTGATTCTAAAGGTGACTTTGCTGCATTCGGTGATATATTTGAAACTTATGATGTTAAGCAAGCCATGCGAGGTATTAATATGGCAGACATGAGTGCAGGTGAAATTGCAAATAATCCAACATATGAAGTTTTAGTAGATCCTTTATCTATTTCAGATGAAGCTGCACAGCAGTTAAATACACTTGATGCTGCCATAAGAAATGGCGATGTTTCTAAAATTATATTTGGTGAATACGCCTTTAATGAACTAGCTGGTTATGATGCATCAAGTTCTTGGCAAGGTCCTTCTAGTTGGGGTACTTGGCAAGATTCTGATGTTCTTGTAGATGAAAATGATGATGGTATAATAAACTATGTAGTAGGTAGAAAATTATACGATCAATATGTAATGGACTTAACTAAAAGAAGAACTACAGAAAGTAAAGCTCAAGGTGATTATCCTATAGCTTCAATTAAATATCATCCATACTGGACTGCAGAAGCTGGAAAGTTAGATAGTAAATTATCCGGATATACTATTACTTTCAGTGATGAATATCTTAAAAAAATGAGAGGCGATGGTGGACTGCTAAAAGGTGTAACGGGAAATAAAATTAGTGTAATCATACCCCAGGATAAAGATAAGAATGTAAAAAAGCATGGAGATTTTAATTTTTCATATGTAGCTACTTCTATAGCAAATAGTGAAGATGCAAGCTTTCAGAAGGCTGTTCCGGCAGGAGGTTCTTTTTCTATAACAGAATCATCTGGAGGTGATTATAATATGAACTACGAAGTAATGCAGTTTAATGGAGAAACTGGACAATATGATGCCGCTCAATTTACTAAACAATTGGTTAATGATCAAGGGCAGCCCTTAACCCAAAGTAATAGAAGAGAGCTAGATTTTTATATGCGCCAATATTTATATTATTTACAATCTATTGGTCAACAGAATATAGAGTCTAGAGATGCATGGAAAAAATCTAATCCTAATGGAGTAGTGCAAGATCCGGAATATAAATTCAGCAGATAAAACTAAAATAAAATATGTCAGATTCATTTAATGATATAACGCTAAACAATGAAATAGCAAATCAACCTGTAGGTGTACCGTCAGATCAGTTTAACTTTCAAACAATTGCAGATCTTGAAATACCTGCTGACTTAGAAGCTTTTGATTCAGGCGTAGATCCAGAATATGAAGCTATGCTTGCAAATGCATCTGATCAAATTAATAGATATTTTGTAGCTCCCACTAGCAATTATTATGGTGATGTGCCACCTTCAGCAATAGGAAGATACAATCCTGCTAAACAATCAAGTAGTCCAGACATGACTACAATGGAAGGTAAGATTAGAGGTTTTAATGATATAAGTAAAGTAAAGCCTATTTTTACAGAAGCTGATAGTACATTTGGAGATGCAGATACTAATATAGCAGATCCAGTTTTTGCAGGAATTGCAGAAAGTCAGTTTGATAGATATTATGCAAGTGGTGCTTTTGGTAGATTAGGTTTTCACGCCCATAGAAATAATGAAGAATTTTATAATCAGAATAGTTCCGGATGGGAAGATGCTGGTAGAATGTTTGGTCAACTTACGCACCTTATAGGAACTGGTGCAGCAAGTTCTTATAGGAGTTGGTTTGAAGATGATGTAATGGATCTTGAAAGTGCTATAGAATATGAAGATGCTGTTAGAATAGGTAGTTCAAGTAGAGATGGTTTTGGGGCGGGAGTCAATAATTTTGTTTTAAATGCAGGATATACTATAGGTATTATTGGATCTATTGCTCTTGAAGAGCTTATAATGTGGGGCGCTACTGCAGCAGCCACTGTGGCTACTGCTCCTGCGGCTGGCGCAGGTGGTGTTGTCGTTGGGGCAGCAGCAACGGCAAGAACAGCTTTTAATATGGCTAAATTATGGAAAGCATTTTCTAGAATAGGTCAAAGTTTTAAAATTGGTAAAGCTTTTAAAGCAACAAAAGACTTTGTTCAAGGAATGAAAAAAATTGAAAAAGTCAGAGATCTTTGGGGTGGAGTAAAAGCTGGAGATAATATACTAGGTAGAATACTCTTGCCTGAAACAATGAGTGCCTTTAAGCAATTACATACAGCGCAAAAAGCTGGAGAAAATATTCACGGGTTGATGAAGTTTTCTAAAACGATAGGTGGAGCTTATAGAGATCTACGATCATTAAATTTTGCTATATCAGAAGGTAGAATGGAAGGCGGTTCTGTGTACAAGGAACAATGGCAAAAGAATTATTTAATAGCAAAGCAGCAAAATAAAGAAAAAGGTTTAGACGAATTATCAACAGAACAATTGGTGAAAGTTAATGAAATGGCTAAGGAAGCCGCATTTGCAACTACAATGTTCAACGCTCCTGTAATTTATTTATCTAATCAATTGTTATTAGGAAATGCATTTGGAGGATTTAAAAGAAGTTTTAATCAAATAGCTAGAGAAGGTATTGAAGCTGTTGGTGGTAGAATTGTAAGAAAAAAAGCAGCTGTTAAAACTATAAAAGATACAGTAAAAAAACAGGTAGGTAAAGAAGTTAAAGAAGAAGCGGGTGAGCAAGCAGGTAAAAAAGTAGGTAAAGAAATACAAGAAGATATTTATGAAGGTGTAGAAGATAGCTTTCTGAATTGGAAATACATGTATAAAAAGATTAAATCAGATGGTTTAAGAGGAGGTCTTATGGCGGGTGCTTCAGGAGCTTTAAGATACACTGTTTCAAATATATCTGAAGGTTTACAAGAGGTTTATCAAGAAGCAGTTTCTTCAGGTATTAAAGATTATTATACATCTATTGCATTTGACCCAGGTGGAGGTGGTTATGATATGTTTGGTTCATCAATGAAACATGGAATGATGGAACAATTTAGTGGTCAAGGTCTTGAGACATTTATGTCAGGTTTTTTTATGGGAGGTTTGGTAGGTTTACCGCAGAAAGCAATATTCCAAGGTCTGCCTACATTATATCAAATAAGTACAGATAAAGCTGCTTATGATGCACACAAAGAAAAGAAAGCGGAAACTTTACAAACTCTTGTTGATTTTATGAACAAGAAAGGTAACGATCTTGTAAAAGATCCAACTAGTTTATTTGGTGTAGATAAAATGAATTTTCTTGCACAAAAGCAAGCTTCAGAAGGAATGGAATTAGCTCAATTAGAAGAAGATGTAATGAACTTCTTTGATAATCAAGATTATGCTAATTTTCACAACTTATCTAGTTTAATGGATACAGGTAAGATGGACTTCTTTAAGGAACAGCTGCAGGATTATCTTGAACTTACAGATAAAGAATTAGCAGAAGCGTTTCCATCTGAAAAAAGAAGAGCTTTATCTGGAAAGCTAAGGCAAAAAATCCAACAAAATATCATTAACATTGATAAGATGGAGGAGAATTATAATGAAAATAAAGATAGACTTGAAATAACAGCAAATCCTTCACAGTATACTCCAGGATCAAAAGAGCATGAAGAAGAGAGCTTGAGATATTTAGCTCAAAGTCACGCTAGATACTTGTATTTATTTACAAAAGATGGATTTCAAAAAGCAGCTGAAAGAACAGAAAAAATATATGAAAAGTTAGAATCTCATCCTATTATAAAAGAGCTTAGCGCAAATGATTTAACAGTACTTCTTACTAAAGATTCCTTAATGGAGGAAATTGACGCATTAAAACAAGAGGTTGCTATAATGGGAGATCCTGGTAGTAAGAGAGCTAAGAAAAGACAGGAGACAAAATTAAAGCATCTTGAGGCAATAGCTTCTGTTTTATATGACGAAAAACTTCAGAAAAAAGGTAAGGGTAAAAATAAAGGGTTTGATAGAAGAAGCACAAAAAAAAGATTAACTCCTCAAGTTGTAGAATATTTACGGTTTTTAGCAAAAGATAAAAAGTCTTTTGTTGATAATGAATTGATTACGGAGGTCATGGATATGATTGTTGATCATGATCATTTGAGTAAAAGGCAAATGATGTATGACAAAGCTCTTAGAATAATGACAGATCCTGATTATATGGATGACTTAATAGTAAGAAGTAAGTTATACTTTAAATGGGCATACAATAATAAGTCAGCTTTGTTTAAAGAATCTTTAGAGCAGTTTGTAAATAAAATGGAAGTAAATGAACTTCTAAATCAACTTGCAAATCTAGGTGTTTATATTGACCAAAAAGCTTTAATCTTCTTTGGAACTACAGGTGATCCAAGATTCTTAGATGCCTTTTATAATGAAGATGGTGTAGTTAATGAGATTGATCATCCAGAGTTAATGGCAAAGATCAAAAGAGTTATAAACGTATATAAAGAAACAGCATCTGATGCATTACAAAAAGCTGCAGAAAAAAGAGCAGAAGAAGCTAAAGCAACAGCAACATCTCCTGAAGAAAGAGATAAAAGTGTAAGTGCTGTACTAGATGAAGCTGGAATAGAAGGGCCAGAGTCTAAAATATACGGTAAAGGTGAAACAGAATCTCCTTATTTAGATGAAGTATTAAAACCACTTTATGTAAAAGCGCGGATGTTGGCAATGAAGATGAACTCTAAAAACGTGCCTAAATTTGAAGAATGGATAAAGACTAATCAAACAGCTGCTGATGTCATAAGAGCTTACAGTGGACTTAAGAAACTTTGGTATCAAACATTCAAGACAATGGATGAGGGACCTAGAATGGAAAAGTTTCATTCAGATAAAGGATTTAAAGAATGGTTAGAACTTCAACAAACTAATGATGTTGTAGAAGATATAATCAAAGAAGCCTCAACTGGAGTGCCAATTGCACTAAAAGTATTTTTACCAAATCTTAAAGAAGAACAAGGTGTTACAGAAGAAGATGATAAAATTAAAAGCAAGTCTGTAGGTAAATCTGTAGATATTATAAAAAAATTAGTAGTTGATCCTAAAACAAAAGAAGCTACTCAATTTTGGATTTTAGTGGATAAATCTGGGAATTTAATTGATGATGCTATATTTGAAGCTGCCGGTTTAGATCCAATATTGTCAGAGGGCTTTACTGTTAAAAGTAAGGCGGAAGATGCGCGAAATAAAATTGCAAATTATGTACCTGTATTAGAAGAATTTGAATTTGATGGTGTAAAAGGCTTAAACTATGGAGATAGAATTCAAGATGTAAATACTAAACAATGGTATGTTATTGTATCTAATGCTCAAAATGTAGAAGACTATGGTAATCTTTTAGTTATAAAAGAAAGCCTTGCATATAGTTTAAATGTAAAACAACGTATTAGAAAAGCAGAAAAGTTAATAGAAGGCCAATTCATGAAAAGGTTTGTTCCCGAATCAACAAATGCTGGTCAGGCTGCGCTACCTAAAAATGTAAGCAAGCTTAGAGTAGATGAGGCAACCGCAATTGCATATCATGATAAAACTAGGCAAGCAAGGCAAGATGGAGAAGGTGAAACTTTTAGGGAAACTGAAACGGAAGCACAAAGAAGATTTGATCTTATAATTAAATTTTTATCTCCAGATGAATTAAAACAGTTAGAAGTTGTTGTTACTAAAAACCCAGATGCTTTTGCTGATATGGGTAATTTTAAATATGATGATAAAAATGCAAACCCATTTATTAAAAAGACAAAGTCACCATATAATATAGGGCTGAGAATTCCAGAAGGCTTAAGAAAAAAGGTTAACAATGCAATAAAAGAAGCAGAGGCTTCAGATATGCCAGAGAATAATATATTGGGTTACATACCAAATGGAAATGTAGTATTATTCAATAAAGATGGAACTGTTATAAATCCCTTAGAAATATCATCAGAACAAGTAAAAGATTTATTTACTACATATGGATCTTTAGATCAAGCTGCAACAGATATTCAAAACAATTTTGCAATCCAGTTTGAAATAATGAATCAAATCACAGAAAAAATTGGTGATTCTGATTCTATAACTTTATCATTAGACGACATAGGCGGTGTAGATTTCTTTACTACAGCAGGTGCAATGAAGTTTGATGGGAAAGATAAATCAATATTAGATCTTAATGTTCAAACTGTGGATGGTATAACTATAGTTTTAGAAAACACAAAAGGTAAAGATGGAGCTGTAGCTACTAGATTTATTACGAATGGTGAAAGAGGTCAAGGTGTAAAAATACAAAAGAAGGTTATTGCTGAAATGAATGAGCAAAATTCAAATCTTTATGCACAAGCTCAAAGTAAGTCACGATATGTAATGATTGTTAAAAGTAATTCTGGAGTTTATTCTTACTTTCCAATTAAATCTAATCCTTTAGATAATGAAGGTAAAGCTTCAATTGCTGAGGCTTTAATCTCTAAATCTCAAAGTACAGTAAAAGAGAACGTAAAAGAAAATGATGTACAAGGTAAAAAGGTAAAACAAGTTGCTGATTTAAAGTTTAATGTTGATTTTAATAAATTACTTTCAGATGGTGAAATAGAAGGAATACCTCCTTTTTATATTGCAAGTAAACCAGGATATACATTTGAAGTCAATGTTGGCGCAAATGGATCAATCTTTATCAGAGTATATGATAGAGATTTAAAGCAATCACATAATATAAGCATGCCTGCAGAAGCGGTTGCTGAATTTGCAGAGTTTGAAAATAAAGAAAAGTTTATTGATGCTTTAATTGATAATTATAATAATTGGATTAAAGAAGTAGATTCAAGTGGAAAAGCTTTTAATAAAAAACAAAAGTTTATAACTAAACTCAAAGCTGAAGGTCAGTTAAATAATGATTCTTTTAAAATATCTTATCCTAAAAATGTAAGTACAGAACAAATTGTAGAATCTGTAACTACTCAAGTTACTCCTAATGTAAGAGGCGCATCAAAGTTGATTGTGACTATGAACGGTCTGAAAAAAGAAAACATAAAAAATACAGCAATTATAGCAAATGTTACAAAAGGTGTAAGTGTTACAAGTACTCAAGGTACATTCCAACCTACAGAGCCATATCTAGATGCTGATGGTAATCCAATACCAAAGGGTCCTCCTTTAGTGACTTCTAGTAATAGCACAAAAGGTGAAGTTTCTAGCTTAGAAGAATTAACTAAAGAAGAATTTCAGGAAGCTAAGGAAAATGATTTTCAAAATCTTGCTAAAGATCAAAGAGAATATTTAGCTAAAAGACTTGGCGAAGAAGGTGAAAAAGGTTTAACAAATAGAGAGCTTGCTGTATTAAGTTCTCCTATGGGTACATCTATTAGACTTCTATCTACAAAATATAAAAATCAAAAGAGTGGTCAAACATCTAATGCAGCTAGTCCAAAAACTAATACTGTTCAAAACGATAGAGCTTCTTTAATAGAGCAAAGAAAAAAGGTAGAGGGTAAAATAGATGTAAGATCAGATAAAATAAGAAAAGATAATCTTGGTAAACTCAAGAATAGCGAGATCTTTAAAAAGATTAAAAATGATAAAGAAATAAAAAAGCTAAATGCAGAATTAGCGGATATAGATAAAAAACTAAACAATAGTGCAAACAAAATATCTGATAATTTAAATCTTGAAGATATACATAATATAGATCAATTTGCTTCCTGGGCTGCGGCTAACCTTCCTGACTTTATTACAATAGATGATATTAGAACCTTAAGTGATAATATGAAATCTGGGGGAGAAAGAATTGGAGCTTTTGTAATGGCTTTGGAAAAAATTGCGGGTAAAGAAAAAATAGGCGGTAAACTATACATTGGAAGTAGTTCTAGGTACGCATACCATGAGGCATTTCATGCTGTATTTAGATTGCTTTTAACTAAAGAGCAGCAAGATAGTTACTATAAAGTAGCCAAGAAAGAGGTTTTAAGTAAATTAAGAAAAGAAGGAAAAAATTTAAAAGAAGAACTTGAACGTTTAAAAAATGGGGACATTGATAAATATAGGAATTGGAGTCAAGAAAGTTTGGAAAAAGAATACCTTGAAGAGTATATGGCAGATGGATTTGAAGAATTCAAACAAAATCCAAAAAGCACCAAAACAGATTCTTGGATCAAGTCTTTATTTAATAAAATACTTGAGTGGATTAGAAATGTACTTAGACGCTTCAACGGTAGAAAACTTGAAGCTCTATACAAAGATATTAGTGCAGGAAAGTTTAAGAGCAGTAAGGTGGCTTCAAATCCATTTACTGATCAAGTGGATATGGGAGTTACTATGGATGCTAGCAAACTTCTTAGGTATCAAGAAAAATCATTAGATAACGGAAGAAAAGTATATAAGTCAATACCTAATAGAATGGGTAGAGCTATAGTTAATTCTATATCAGCTAGAGTTTTAGAACTTGAAATGGTGGCAGATGAAAACTTTAATCTTATAGATACAATAGAAGATTCTATAGATGAGTTTAAAGCTTTATATGATATGGACAATGCTCAATATGCTAATGTTACAACTGAGCAATTAATGAATCTAAGTAATATTGCAGATTCATTTGAAGACTTTAGAAAAGATATAGTTGAATCAGTTATAGAAAATCTTTCTCTTTATGATGTTAAAGTAGAAATGATTGAAGATTTAGATGTAGAAAATGAAATGGAATATGGTCTTAGGACTACGGAACAATATGATAAAGATGCATCTCAGACTGGTGGATTTAGATCATTGTCTGCATTTTTAAGAAAATATATTGGTACTACAACTTTATCTGAAAAAGATGAATTTGGAAATGAATATATTAATCCAGAGGCTGCACCAGAGGATAGAGTAAGAATTATTACATCTGTTGATTTTGGATCTGCTTATTCAGGTTTCTTAAAAGCTGCTGCAAATAATACAGATCCTGTAAAGATATTACAGCAACTATATATATTTTCACAAAATAATGCTCAAACAAAAGCTGTAGTACAAAAGCTGTTTGGTGATCTAGGATTGCAATGGGAAGGTCAATTAGAATTTGGCGAATTACCAGGACAAACTAAAAATAATTTATTATTCCAAGCAGTGTTAAAAGGATTTGAAAACTTTAAAGTTGATTATTTATTTTTACATACTAATACAAAAGATGGTCAAGTTTTGGGTTACTCTGCAGCTAATAGAGATGATGCACATACTCAAGTTGAAAAGTGGGAAACAGAATATAAACATAGAAGAAGACTATACCTACAAGATCAAGCTTTAAAAGATGAAGCTTCAGATCAGCTTTCAACTTTACTAGAATTTATAAATCCTGAAGATAAGATTGATTATATTTCAGATAAAAAGTTAGCTGAAATTTCAAAAGATATTTCACAAACTATTTCGGATACACTAGGTATTAAATTACATCCAGATTATATTGCTTATACTATTGCAGGTAATATAAAGGATCCTGCAAGTCTTACAACTGCAGAAAGAAAGTTAAAGGAAAAACAAGGACCTTTTGGACCTACACCATGGCAAAGGCAGATTTTAGATTCTAAAACAGATGTTATTACAATTGAATGGGATGACATAGTTTACATGAAAGAACAGTTTGACGGAAATAATGATTTAATGTCACAAGGTTCTGACGAAGGTGTTTACAATAGATTGCGTAGACTTGGTTTAGGTAATTCAATGTTTGATGAAACTGTAGGCGCTTCTGTATTTAAAAACCCAGCTGGAGATTTAGTTTATGCTCATCAGTTGCCAACATTTCATTTAAAGAAAATAGCTCAGCTAAATGATGTTGAAAATAATGCTGAGGCTTTGCAAAAATTAATTGAACAAGATCCTCATCTTGCAGCTAATCATTTATTAAATAATCCGGCTTTTATACAAATGTCTAAAGAAGGACTTTTAAAAGTTACAAGAATATCTGGTAGTAAAGAAAGTAGAGGTATCACTGTTGATTCAGATGGTGGTGTAGCAGAAAAATTTGATAGAAGAGAAGAGGGAGTTGTATATGGAGACTATAACCCTAAGCAATTTTTACATGCTTTATTAAGCGCATATATTTCAGGTGTTAACCCTAAATCTGGTAAAATGACAACATCAGTCTTACCTGAAGGACAAGAAGATTTAGTAGCGCTAGCTCCTGTATTACTTAGAGTAATTGAAGCATCTAATACAGGTGATATGGTGGGTCTTCCTGTAATAAAAGCTGTGATTAAAAATGCTCAAGGTGAAGCTAAAACTTCAGATGAAGCTATTAACTCTTATATAAACAATATTGAAACGGAATTAGCTAGAATACAAACTGAATTAATTCCTGAAACTAGAACTAAAGAACTTATACCTGGATACAATGCAACTAAAGATGGTCAACAGAGACAGGTAGAAATAAGAAATGAGAAAGGTGAGATAATAGGTTATAGTAGAGCATTTGTATTTACTAATAATAGGTTAGTACTAACTCCGAAAAAACAAAAGTCTCAAGATGTTGATGCGGGTAGACTCTTAGATACTGAGCAAACAGTAGCTAGACTTAGAGCGGGAACTCAAAAAATATTTATTAAAAGTGAGGGAGCTGCGGCAGCAATGGGATTTTTTGCTGAAGGTGAGAGTACAAATCTTGAAATTACAATTGGGGAGCAGGTAAAAAAGAAAAAAGGTAAAGGAACAACATTTAAGAAGAAAAAGGGAGATAAGTCTACTTATAGTAGAGTAAAGTTATTAGGTTCAAGAAAAGTTGAAAACTTAACTATTAATGACGTATATGAAAAATTAGGAGATGCTTTATCTACAACTGAAACAAAAACTCACACGCATGAAACTAAGATTGGTGCTAACACTTATTGGGTAGAGTCAGAAAGCATGAGAGATTTTGTTGAAGGCAAGAAAGAAGCATATGTGTATGAAATCATTGAAGAAGATATTTTAGAATTAGATATCCAACAATTACTAGAAAAAGAAAAAGAAGCTGCTGCTCAAGAGGACTTTGATTTAGCAATTCAAATAAGAGATTTGATTAATACTCAAGAAATGAATTTTGGCGAGAGCTTAGCTAAAGTTGCAAGAGAAAATGCAGCATTGCCTGCAGATAAAAGAAAAGTTTTAACATTAGATGATGCACTTAAGCAAATAGGAAAGACTAGAAAAGATCTTGAAAACTATATTAGTTTAAGAGTTGATCAAGAATTTATTGAATTTAACAGATCTGTTAACAGTGAGTTTTATAGAATAGATGAATTCGGTAAACCAATATTAGACTTACCTAAGTTTTTAAGTACAGGTGTTGAAAGAAATTCAGAATCTACAGGTAGTGAAGCAGAGTTTGCTAGGTCAAATGAAATGTTAAATCTAACTGGAAATAGAACTTTTAATTTAAAACAGATATTTATTAATGATTGGATTAATACATCTGCAATGAATGATATTCTTTTAGGAGATCAAGCGATGTCACTCAAAGATGCAGTTGATGCAGTTAAAAGAGCAAAGATGCAGAATGCGGCATATTACAGTGCAGCCAGTAGAATTTCATCACCTCAACATGGAATATTAAATCCATTGCAAAAAATATCAATGTTTGCAGTAACAGATCCTGTGGCAAAATCAATACATACTGGAGACAAAATAGATCAGGCAGATGCTCAAAATTGGATGACAGTTAAAGCATTTAGATACATGTGGTTTGGTTTTGGAAAACTTACAGAAAGTCAAGCAAAGCTTTTAAACAAAATAGAAGAAGGAGCTGATATATCTCCTGATGAAATATTTGCAGCTGCAGGAGCAGCAAAAAAACAAGAAATGCTTAATTCTAAAAAACTTGTTTATGGTGATGGAAAAGTATTTGATAAATTTTCAGTAATACCTCTTACTAAAGCACTAACATCTCGTAAAGATAAAGATGGTAACTGGATTGCAAAATCAGGAAGAGAAGAGCTTCATAATATGAGAGTTAAAATGGAACAATATGAACAAGATCAATTAGATCAGGGTGTTGATACTGTTGCAATTGTTGCTCCTCTATCAGCTCTTAAGATGATGAAAACTAATATAACTCCAATTGATGACTTAGTTAGTTCAGGTGAGTCTATAGTTCAAAATGAAACTATCTATTTAGGGCCTGCGTATAGTGGCGATTATATGAATAGAAGATTAGACTATAAATCAAATGGACAAACTCCAAATGTACTTGTACAAAACCAAGTAATGGAATTAGATGCAAACTACATGGGTCTTCAAGTATTAAACCCATCCAATAAAAATGAGATTGTAGATCCTACTCAAATTAAAACTCTTATAACAGGAGAACAGTCAGATGATACTGAAGTTTGGATTGATGGTAAGAAAACAGATATTGGCAAACTTAGGCTTGCATATAATAAATCTGTTAGTGCTAGACTAGAACAGAAATATTTAGATAAAAGAAATCTGATATTTAATTTAGATCCGGAATATGCAATGGATCAATTACATAAAAGTATTTCTGCAAATAAAATAACACCTGATTTATTAGCATTTTTACAATATGCTCAAACTTCTTTAAAGGCAAGTCAATCATCTTCTCAATTATTAGACTTCTTTTCTTTTGATGAAAATGGTAATGCTAACTTTGACTTTGCGCAAGATACTCCAATGGTTGAAGCTAAATTTAAACAATTATTCCTAAGTTATTTTAGCAAAGGAGTAATGGCTGAGAAAATACCAGGAACATCTGCCGCATTACTTTCAGATTATGGGTTTAAGCAATTCAGAAAAATATATAGTATAGAAGAAATAGACGGGACAATTTCCATAGATAGACAAGAAATTATTAGAACAAATGATTTTGATCAAAACTATTCAATAAATGATGTTGAAAAAGACGGTCCTAATGGTGAACCCCTTGACTTATCAAGTGATGATAAATTTGAAACTCTTAAGCAAAGACTTAAAAAACTTAAGAAAGGCGAATTTATTATAGTAAAAGATAGACTAAGGCCTGATATGAAAGAATATAAAGATGGTCAATATACAGGAATAAAATATACGGAGTCAATGATGCCTGCTCATTCAAAGGAGGCATATACTATGTATGATAAGGTTCCTAGTAAATCAATACCAGATGTTTTTTCTAAAATGTTTGGTATACGTATTCCATCTCAAGATAATCATTCAACTATAAATATAAGAGTTGTAGATTTTTTACCTGTGGTGCATGGATCAACAATAGTATCTGCCAGAGAACTTGTTGAGGTGTCAGGGGCCGATTTTGATATTGATAAGTTGTATATTCAAATGAAAGATAGTTATGTAACACTTGAAGCAACAAAAGAAAGAACTAAAATCTACGATGTTGTTGTTGATATGTATGAGCATACTGAAATTAAAGATCAAACAAAATACAAAGAACCTTTGGATGTTTGGGTTGTAGATAACTTGCAACAAGCTCAAGAACAATTAAACTTAATTAAAGACGGAGGAAGAGGTCAAAACTTTGGTGAGATCACAGAATCATTAGCAAAAACTAAAGATGGATTTACCTATTATTTTGTGCCACATAAACGAGGTGATACTAAAAGAATTTATATAAAAGGAACAGAACCAAAAAATCTACTTGTAAAAGATAAATTAAGAACTAAAGGTCAGCCTTATACTAAAGCAAAGAAAGAAAAAGTTGTAAAAGAATATAAAAATAACTTTGAAAGTTATGTACAGTATATAAATAAATCTGTACAGAAAAAGGGCAGCACTCATTCAGAAGCATTATCTAAATCTAAAAAGAGAGCTTCAAGATCATTAACAGATGCTCAATTAAAAGCTGCTAAAAAATTAGGATTTAGCATGAATGCAATAGATGCTTTGGCAACATTAAATTTACCTTTAACTGAAAAAGCATTTGAAAAATATGCAGAAACTACCGGCAGGTATCCTTTTTCTGCAGGATATAATAATGAAATATTAGATCAAAAGCAGGCCTTAATGGGTCATACTGCAAATACTTCAAAAAAAGAAGATCAGTCTGCAATATCATATGAGCCTGCAGATATGGAAATTTTAAAAGAAATATGGACAGAGATTAGCTTTAGAGTTCCTGAATTAGCTGAAATGCTAGCTGAAGATGGAATTACTGCAGATAATTTATTTGGTAAGTGGAAAGGTTTTGCTAATAATAAAGAAGGAGCAAGGGGAATTGGAGCTGCAGTATTGCCAAATTTATTTTTAAGTTTATTGCAAGAAAATGGCGGAGTTAAAATGAAAGCTGGTATGGGCTTTGAGCTAAATTTAGGTGGTCAAATATATAATGGATTATTTAATGAAGACAAGGTAAATGGAAAGACTGTAGATAGATCTAAAGAATTAAATGAAGACGGCACTTTAGGTAGAAGAAAACAATATATTATATCTGCATTAATTACAGCAATGACGGATAATGCTAAAGAGAGACTTGCAAAGAAGTTAGGTCTTGGTAGAAATGCTCTAGCTATTGTTACCGGCATGACTGCAATGGGTGTTCCAATTAGAACTTCAATTTTAATGATGAAGCATCCTATGATAATGAAGGCATATGAGTTAGAATCAAGAGCTCCTGATTTTGAATTTGATGTTGCTGAGTTTATTGATAAAAAAATGGAAGCTCTTGAAAATGCAGCAAAGGAATATGGTTTAGCTGAAGAAGCAGATTTTGGAACTGTAGGAGTAAATGAAAGTACATTGTATGACGCACTTGAAGATCCTACAATAGAATTTAGAGATGAGGGAGAGCTAGAATCAAAAATGGAAAAGGCGCAAGATAATGGAGTTGAAGTGCTAACTAAAGAACAAATTCTTAGAGATCATGCTATATTAAAACAGTTTTTAAAAGCTAAAAATATTTCAGGTTTTTTAAGACCTTTGGGTGACATTATGAATTTAGCAAAAGGCTTTGGTCAAGACAATTTTGATTTATACAAAGTATCTAAAGCTAGAAAAGATCTTAAGTTAGATTTAACTGATGAGGAAATGAATAATTTACTTCCACATGAAATACCAATTTTTGATCTTAGAAGTGTCTTCTCTCCTGATAAATGGCAAACTACAATGCTTGATATATTTGATGAGTTTGCGGGAAGCCTTCTACCAAAAGTATTTCTTAATGAAAGTGTACCATACAATAATATATTTGAAGGTGTAGAAGGAAACTTTAAGAGGCTAAAAAAAGAAGAAAGAAAGAAAGTAAATAAAGACCTTCTTTCATATATAACTCTTCAAGCTTATTTAAATTGGCTATCTAAAAATCCAAATTCTATATTAGGATTGCCAACAAATAATTTAATTTACCCAGAAGAAGGAACTAAAGATATTGCAGATGTATATGAAGAACTTGTGGATATAAATGATGGTAAGTATAATTATTTCTTGGAAGGTTTTATTAGAGTTGAAAGAGCTACAGATGAAGGTAATAAAACAGGTATTAGCATGATTAGTGCAAATACACTGACACCTTTAAATGATTCACAAAAAGTAGATGTTCAAAATGGATTTCAAGAACTATATGCAGATCCCGTTACAAGATCTTCAGCAATGAAGATATTAAATTACATGATAGTTAAAGACGGAATGCAGCCTGTTTACAAAAGTATTATAGCTGCAATTAGCCCAGAAAGCTTCATTGATTATTTAGATACATTACCCGCTACATCTAACGCATTTGCAACAATGAATGAAAATGATATACTAGATGTTTTTGGTATGAGTTTTAGAGATTTAAAATTAAACTTTTTAAAAGAGTATGGGCTACATCCAAAAACAGCAGCGCTTCTTAAGAAGAGAGTTATTACATCAGAAGCTATATTTAACGGCAAGTCATTAGTTACTCAAAGTAGAGGTGAATTTACAAAAGAAACTGCAGAAAATAATCCAGATAAATTATTTATTATATTTGATAATGAAGCTGGAAATGGAACATCTAATAGTAAAGGAGCTAGAGATGCAAATACAGAAAATGTAATTAGACTTATAATTAAAAAGAATGCTGCTAATAGCAAAGATAATTTCTACGGAGAGTCAGAAATGAATGATGCAATAGCTTTATTAAATGCACAAATTAAATATATAAGAGAAAATTCAGATTCATATCCAGGTGGAATTGTTATACAACAAGAAATAGATGCTGCAGAACTAGATGGTTTAAGCAAACATAGTGAAGCTTTGTATGATGAAGTATTATCACTAATGAAAAACAACTTTGGTTATGAAGCATCAGGTTTAACAGATAAACAAAAAAAGAAAGAAACAAAAGAGATAAATAGAAGAGCTAAAAATAGAGCTGTATATTTAGACGATCAATTTGAAAAAGCCACTGTAATTGTAAATCTTGAAGCCGGAATAAAACCTAAGCCAAATTTTGAAGATGGCAGTACATTTAAAGAAAAGAAATATGCTGATGTTCCTTATGCTAAAATGAAAAAGTATGCTTCTAACGTAAAACAAGCTGCCTTTAATTTTGATACAGAAGAAGTTACAGAAGGAAAAGTTACAAAAACTTATGCACTTTTTCCACAAACAATGGCTTTTGTGACAGAAGGTAAAATAAGATATTTCCAATTAGTAAGGCATGCTGGTGCTGCATATGGGCAAATAGGTGAAGGTCTTTCTTCTGATACAGCTAGCGGAACATATGCTGAATATATAGAAGTTGAAATAATGGGATCTACAGCTCAAACACCAATTGGATTTATATTTGGGGAAAGAAGAACTAATGCTGAAATAAAAGAAATTGTAAAAGAAGCTAATCCTCAAGAAGAATCTGGAGATGGTAAAAAGAAAACAGGAAATCCAGAAATGTTAATAGCAGGTGTAGATTATAAACTTGGTTCGGATCCAACTTTAGATCAATTATTAAAAAATGTATATGATACACGTATTAAACAAGTCAGAGATATGTTTACCTTTGAAGAATGGGTAGATTCATTTGCTGGTAAAAGTGAGATTAAAAAATATCAAGCTAACATTTCAGATCCTAATAAAGATATTACTATAGATAAAGGTAATATAAAACTAGGAGGTGAAACCTTAGATTCTGGCAACGAAGGTTTAATAGCATCTGTATCTACAGATGGTACAGAAATGTCATTCGGGCCAAGTGAAGAAACTGTAGATAATAATATAGAAGCAGATGCTGCTAAAGAAGATAAATTAAAAGGTAATGGAGATAGAGAAAAACTTCAGACATATCTAGATGAGTTAACTCCATCTAAATTAATGGCATTAAAAAAACTTGGAGAAAGTTTTGGTAAAGATTATGGTAGTATAGAGGCTTTACTTAAAGAAAGTAAAAAATCTAATCTTACTATGGAAGAATTTATAGAAGAATTAAAAAATTGTTTTTAATATGGCAACTTGCATAAACAGAAATACAACAGAATTTAAAAATGTAGCTGAAGCATTAGGGTCACCTATAGAGGCAAACCACATAATGACTCAATGGCAGAAAGTAAATAGGACTGAAGATTTACCTACAGTTGCTCAAGTTATGAGTTATAAAAAAGATGTGAAGGTTTTTAATAATTTAAAAACACGGGAATTTACGGAAGCACTTTATGGTAACTTGTCCAGGTTGGGTATAATAACTAAGTTTAAAGATAATTACTATGTTGTTTCTTCTAGAAATAGAGTATACGATGCATCAGTGAGGCAATATAATCTAGACAGATTATACAATTATCTAAGAATAAATAATATACCTCAAGAATCTATATCAAGGCAAACTAAAGGTAAAGGTTTAGCTATAGAAATAAAAAGAAATGTTTTTACTCCTAGTGATGTTATAGCTAAGTCTAGAGGTTTTAATACACCACACGCCAGAGAAGTTGTAAGGCATCTAATGAGAATGTTTCCTCAAGTTAAGGTAGCAATGCTTTCAGTAAAGGATGCTCAAATCTTATATAATGATTTACCACAGTCTCAAAAATCTAAAGTCCCATTTGATAAAATAAAATCTTTTTATGTAGATGGTCAAGCAGTATTAATTGAAGGTAGAGTTACAGATGATGTAGCAATAGAAGAGATCTTACATCCTTTTGTAGACGGACTTTATATGCAAAATGAAGAATTATTTAATAATTTATTAAAAGAATCAAAGAAAAGTTTCCCTGAGTTATACCAGGAAATACAAGATGCATATACTGATAGAAGAGGATTTTCACAAAAGCATAGAAATCTTGAATTAGTTACACAATCTTTAAGTAGACATTTTAATAAAGAGTTTACAGAAAATGAAACTAAATCTTTTAAAGATGCTGTAGGAAAATTTCTAGAATTTTTCATGGATATAATTAAAAACTTATCTGAATATTTAACAGGTAAAAGATTTACAGCAAAATCAATAAATCCAAATGCAACACTAAGTAGTATAGCAAGATTATTAAACACATCAGATATTGAGTTTAAACTTGAAACAATTGCTGATAGAAAAATAAGATATAATCTTACAGGTGGCGCTAAGATATCATATGATAAAGCTTTAGATTCAGCAAACGAAGTTCAAAAACAAATTATAGAACAGTTGTTTCATGCTGCTCTACATTCACCTAAAAATATAGGGATACTTGCAGTTTCTTCATTTAAATCCGCTAAACCAATTGTTGTATTAGACCAAGCAACCCACACGTACAAAGATATAAATGATTTAGGAAAAAATTGGAAGAGTACAACGCATAGAATTAAAGGTCAGATGGATAAGTCAGATCAAGAAAAATATGCAATTAATAGAGCACTGGGTAATAATTTTGATAGTATTACTGAGTCTTTAGCATCCGGTCTTACAAAAAAACAAGCCTTTGAAAGAGTTCAAGAAGATGCCAAAGAAATGAATGAGGAAGTTGTTCTTACAGAAGAGCAAGCTGGAGCTGTATATGATGATATGATGCAAGCATTATATGATCCAAAGGATGGATTATTAAGAGGCGGTGCTATTGCTATACCTCAAGTTGTTGTATATGATGAAGCTACAGGTACAGCAGGTACAATTGATTTACTTGTAGTTAACCCAAATGGTACTTTAAAAATTGTAGATCTTAAAACTTCAAAAAATAGTATAGATGATTATCAAGGTATACGAGGTAAAAAATTACAGTATGATAAAGATTGGGATGTAGATGGAGAAAGCGAGCTTATTCAAAAAGGACTATTAAAAAAAGATAAGAAAGGAAAAGGTAGACTATCAACTAGACAACAGCACAATCTGCAGGTTAATCTTTATAGAAGGATGCTGGAGAACATGGGTTACACTGTCTCTAATGAACAAGATGCTGCAACTACAATACATGTACAAGTAGGTATAACAGGAAAAGGTAAGAATCAAAAATTTACCGGTAAGTTTGATTATGAAGGTGAACAGGTTCATCCAATAAGTCAGAATAAACCTTATGTTGATGCACTAATTCCATTAAATATAGATTCTCAACAAAAAGAAAGAATAGATGAAGCATCTTCTTCTTCTCCGGAATCTAAACAAGAAATGACTCTTGAAGAACTTAGCAATGCGGAGCAGCAACCTGAAGGTGGACTTGATGTTTCACCTGAATATTCAGTAATAACACAAGCTTTAAGAGATTATCAACTGGGGCTGATCAAAAAACAAGATGCGTTAAATACACTCAATAAGCAAATGTTTTTGGGTAGACACAAAACAACAAAACAACTTGAAGAGCAAATTTTAAATTCAATAAGTGCTATTAATATTGCATTAGGATCCGGTCCCAAAACTAGATCAAGAATATTTAGCAGTCTAATAAGAGATGTTATTGCGCAAGTAAAAGAATTTAAAGACTACGTTGAAGATCCTAAAAATTTTAGTAAACCTGAATATATATCTTACGTTTTAAATTTTGATAAATTCATGTCTACATTTCAAGGTTTATATTTACTACAAGATTCTGCAGAATTAAATGCAACACAAAAAAGTTTAGTACTTACTCTTCAAACAAAAGCAAATGAATTAGTTGGTGTAGGTAGTTTTGATAATTATCAAGAAGGACTTATAGATATAGCAATACAAAATTATGTAAGAACTATTGTAAAAAATACATCTAATAGGGATTTTACAGAAGATATGCTTGATGATTTATTAAAATTTGGTCAAGATATTAATGTTGTTGAACTTCAAACTAGAGATTTAGCTACTTCAAAAGATACAATATTAGCTTTAATGGATAAAATTTATAAAGCTAAAAAGCAAGAGCTTCTTGATAAAGTTCAAAATAGAGAAGATAGAATACAAGAATTAAGTGCAAGACTGCAAAAACTTTCTCCAGATAAAGATCCTCAGAAAATGTTTGAGTTTATGCTTGTACTTGATGAAGATGGTGAAATGACGGAAAGATATGTTCAGGAAGTTGGACCTCAGTACTATGCGTTAATGAAAGAAATAAGAAAAAAGCTATACGATGCGGCAGGTCAACCTAAAAGATTTAAAGAGATTTCTGATGTTGCCAATGCAAGTCTAGAAGATATAGAGTGGAATATTAATTTGGCTTTAGCTAAAGAAGAGTTTGGTGACTTTTATAGAGCTGAAACTATAGGTTTAAATGAGAAACCTATTGATGGTAAGTATCATCAATATACACAAGAGTTTAAAGATGAAAGAAATAAATATCAATATTTTGTAGCTGGTGGTAGAAATGGTTTTTGGAAACGGAGAAAGAATATTAGTGATAGAGAGTATGAAAGATTTATGGCCACGTATTTTGTACCAACTATTCAACAAGATGGTAGGACTGTTGCTAAAAGAGGTAAAGATGGAAAATTTACCGGTCAAGTTATAACTATATATGATTCGCAACCTTACCCAAAACCTGAGTATAGAAAGATAAGGTTAGATGCTCAGATAAAAGATAAAGCTGGAAATGTTATTCATAGTGATTTATATAGTTCAAAATATAAAGCAATTATGTCAGATAAGTCAGCTTTAGGTGAAGTACGTAAAGAGTTTTATTTAATGTTTAAAGCAGTGTTTGAAGATGACTTATTAAGAAAGTTACCGAAAAAAGAACGGGATAAAATGCTTGGGAAAGTTCCTTTAATTAGAGGTAGAGTAACACAAGATCTTAGAGGAAAAGGAAATATTGCAACAAAGATGTTTGCTAAAACAACTAGAGGTATTAAAAATCTTTTTAGAACAACAGCTCAACAAAGAACTCTTTTTGCAGATGAAAGAGGTGAACTTATAGATTCATTGCCTATATACTATACAGGTAGTACAAGAGATGATGCGGCATTAACTGCTATTGATGAACAAATTGCAGAACTAAAACAAAAAAGAGTTGATGAAAAAATCCTTTATGATCCGTATAAAAAGCAATTAGCTGAACTTCAGGGTAAAAGACTTGAAATAGAAAGCAAACCTTCAAAAGGTGAATTAAATAAAGATATGGGAAATGCTCTTCTTAAGTTTGCATCAATGGCAGAGCATTATGAAACTATGGGTAGCGTTGAAGATACTATGAAAGCAATGCTTTACACACTTGAAAAACGCCAATATAAAACTCCAGAAGGTAGCATTAAGAAAGGTATCAAAAATAAACTTGGATTTGAAGAAAAGGCTACAGTTAAAGGTAGCGATTCTAATGTACTTAGAAGAGCCAAAAAATGGATGAATATGGTTTACTATGATAATGATCAATTGACCAAAGGCTTTTTTGAAAAAGTTTCAGATGGTCTTATATCACTATCATCTTTATCTTATGTTGCATTTAACCCATTTGGTAACTTTAATAATTATGTCCTGGGCCGTATCAATGATAATATAGAAGCAATAGGCGGTAGATTTTATAGCAAAGAATCATATATACGTGCATCAACAGAGTATAATAAAAGAGCTCTTCCGGATCTAGTTCACAGATTAGCATCTTCTGCATCAAAAATAGGACAAAGAGGAGACTATGATCCTACTAAAGCATCTAGTAAGTATGAAGCTTTTGTAGAACTTTTTAGAATGATGGATAGTGATGCTGAAATAAGAGAGTCTGGCTCTAACATAGATAGAGTAAGTAAGTCTTACTTTAAAAAATTTATGGAATGGGGTTATGTTATGCAAGATGCTGCAGAGTGGAATGTTCAAACTAAAGTTGGTATAGCAATGGTTATGGATACTTACATTAGAAATGATGATACAGGAGAAATCTTATCACTTTGGGATGCTCATGAATTTGACGGTAATGACAAAAATCTAAAAATAAAAGAAGGCTTTACTACAATAGTTAAGACGGATAAAAAAAATCTAGATGATAATGGAAATCCTGAAGTTATCAGAGAAATGGGTGAGTATAATGATAATTACAGATATAATTTAAGAAATCAAATGCGTGAAGTGAATAAAACAATTCACGGTAACTATGCATATGAAGATAGAATGGTGATGCAGTCTAGTACTATAGGTAAGTTAGCTGCACAATTTCATAAGTGGGTTGCGCCTGCTATTAGAGCTAGGTTTGATACTGAATATTTTGATGAAAACTTAGGGTGGATGGAAGGAAGATATAAGTCTTGGTGGAAATTTATGGCATACTCTAGCGGGCAACTTGTAAAGGGAAATTTAAAATTCAATAAATATTCAATTGGATTTTTAGAAGATAACGGTTATTTACAAGATGGTGATATTCAAGATAATGAAAGAGCTTTAAATAAACTGCAAGGTTTTTATAGAACTATGGGCGAAATAGGTATAATGATGCTAACTTTTCTTTTAAAAGAAATGATGATGGGAATGTTTGCAGGTGGTGACGATGATGATGATCCAATTACTAAAAGGTTAAAAAACATTGCAATGTACCAGGCAGATAGAACATTTAAAGAACTTATTTTATTTGTACCAATTCTTGGGACAACTCAGCAATATCAAATGTTAAAATCTCCAATAGCATCTACAAGAACTATGGGAGAACTTGGAGAAGGTATATCATCACTTATTATAACACCTTGGTATGGGATTACACAATCAAAAGAAGACTTCTATGGAAATTCAGATGTAGTCTATCAAAGAGGAAGAAGAAAGGGTCAATTAAAATTAACTAAAGAATGGCAAGATGCTATACCCATTTTATATACATATAAAAAATGGCAGAACTATCTTGATATGAAAAACTTCTTTATAAAATAAAGAAAAGGGGGGATAACAAAAATCATAAAAAACCCCCCTTTCTCCACCAGATGTGTAGGGTAAATAACCAAATTCCCTACACATTTTATTCTGTAGCTAGTAGTACATCCACCAGGATTTGAACCTGGGACCGCCTGCTTAGAAGGCAGGTGCTCTATCCAGCTGAGCTATGGATGTAGAAAAGATGAAGTCTGGGGCTTTAACCCATCTAGCTTTACACTCCTTCATCTTACCGGTGTAACACCCGGTTAACCTTCACAAGATGCGCATTCAAGAATGTTTCTTGAAAAGGCTTGAGCTGAACTTTGACTAAATTGATAGTACAAAGTTTTTACACCTTCTTTCCAAGCATACAAGTAGAGTTGGTTTATATCTCTAGCTGATACACTGGGATCAATCATTAAGTTAAGACTTTGAGATTGATCAATATACTTCTGTCTTTGAGCTGCTTGAAGTACAAGTTCTTTTGGAGTAATCTCAATAAAAGACTTAAATACAGCTTTAGTAGGAAAGTCTAGATGCTGAACTGATCCATCTTTCTTTAAGATACTATCCCAAATCTCTGGGGTATCTAAACTATACTTTTGCAACTCTTCCTTTAAGAAAGGATTCTGATAGACAGTTTTACTTTTAGCTAAATCTTTTATAAAGTAATTAGACTTTATAGGCTCTATACCCATGCTTACTGCACCGTGTATAAAAGAACTAGATTTAGTTGGAGCTATTGCCATCAGAGTTGTATTAGCATAACCTTTACGAATAGACTTATAACCAAAGTTATCATGCAACCATTCAGAGGCCGCCTCCGCTTTAGTCTTTATCATTTTAAACATATGTTCATTTAAACCTTTAGTCTGTAACGAATCAAACTCAAGTAGCTTAGACTGCAATAACGAATGATAACCGAGTACACCTAGACCAATAGCTCTATGTTCTTTAGCAAAGTTATACGCTCTTTTCATACCAGGTAGAGTACGAGCTTTAGATATAAACTCATCCATCACGGCATTCAAGAACAGGACATACGTTTCTATTGCGTCACATCTTTCGATCTCATCCCAATGCAGCAGGTTCAATGAACCAAGGCAACATACAAACGAGTTGTAGCTATCAGTTGGCAATTGAATTTCTGAACAAAGATTAGATGCGGTAATCTCCATGCCTAACTCTTTATAAGGAGAGGTATGATTATTACTATTGTCCCGGAACATGATATACGGAAATCCAAACTCAGAACGTCTCTGAAGAATCTTGGCCCAAACTTTACGCTTGTCCTCATCACCGGCTTCCATCTCTTTCATCCAATCATTACCTGCGGTTACACCGTACTGTAAGTTTTGGATGGGATTACCTTCTGTTCCAATATCTAAAAAGTCCATTATATCTGCGTGTTCTACAGGTAACCAAACAGCACATGCTCCACGCCTGGCCTCTGATTGTTTACAAACATCTACAACTGTGTCATAAATTTTTGCGTAATGCACGGGCCCATCTGCGTGACCTCCTGTTGATATTTCTGTACCACGAGATCTAATGTTACCTAAGTAAGCACTTGTTCCTCCGCCATACTTTGACATCATTCCAACTTCACGTCCTGCATTTAATATACTATCTAATGAATCATCTATGTTAGATCCATAGCAGCTAATAGGTAAACCTTTTTGTTTACCAAAGTTAATCCAGACCGGAGTTGAAAGACTATAAAAGCCGCGTGCCATATAATCTTCAAACTTCTCAGCAAACCCCTCAATACCTAAGTACTTCTGGGCTGTGATTGCTATGTCTTTTATTCTTTGTTCAGGTGTTTCACTGATATATCCTCTTGAAAGAAAGAGGCGAGACTCATCATTGAGCCAATAATATTTAGGGTATTTCATATTAGAATAAATCTGCATGTGTTATACTCTTGCTTTTTTTGTTATAATCAATTTGTTTTTTGTAAAAGAAGTCTCCCTCTTTGGTAGCTGTGCATTCTACATCAAACCACCGTGTATTTTCTAAGAGATCTTGGTCAACGATAAATAATCCGTCCATACCAATTTTACTTAGAGAGTTATTAAATCTATTTGCAATAAAATTAGTTATTGTTTCTTTAGTTAGAAAGTCTAATTCACCTTTTTCAAATATCCAATTTAAGATCTCAGTCTCTGCAGCGTAAGCTTTTTTACAAGCAGAATAAACTAACTCTTCAAACTCTGCATCAAACCACTCTGGGTTCTCTTTCTTTATGATGTTGATCAACTCAACTCCAAAATTACCGTGTATGTCTTCTTCTTTACTTGTAGCCTCAACAACGTTTGAGATCCCTTTGAAAAGGTTCTTCTCTTTGTTAAAACTCATCATAATAAGAAACTGACTGAATAAACTTACATGCTCAATGAACAATGAAAATAACAATACAGATTTAGTATACATTTTATTATCCTTACTTCTAGTACCATCAAGATACTTTGTAAGATAATCCATGCGCCCTTTTATGGCGGGAACATTAATTACATTTTCAAATTCTTTTTCTAAACCTAAAATTCTTAGCAATCTAGCATAAGCATCTTTGTGTCTAACCTCAGATTCTGCAAATGTCATACCTACATCACCAATCTCAGCTATAGGCATTCTTTTAAAACAATCACCCCAGAAGGTTTTAACCTTTACTTCTATTTGAGCAATGGCTAACATTGTACGTTTAATTACTTCTCTTTCTTGATCAGTAATCTTTGTTTTAAAATCAGAAATATCTTCTGTAAAATTATATTCAGTATCAATCCAATAGGAATGTCTGATGGCGTCTTTGTAGTCTAGTAATTGTGGATATTCATAAGGCAGGATGTTTGGCCGGGACATAAAGATATTTCCGTTCATATTTTAATTTTTAAATAATTAATAAAAAGCCATACCATGCGAAAGGGTTTGGCGTACTGTCTAGTTTAATTTAAGAAAAATAAGAATGAAAATCAAGCTATTTGATCTCCAATTCTCATGTAAGAGAATCTAATAAATAATAAACCTATCTCAACACCATAATACCTGCGTTTAGTAAGATTATCATTATCATCATTCATATGTATTTCTGTATCTATAAGTTGTATCCCAATTAAAGGTTCTTTGGGTAACATTATTAAATGAAATTGGTTTTTGCTCATAATTAAAATTTAAAGTTATGTGATTTAAACTACAAAAATTAATTAGATTTTTGTATATTATATTATATAGTACTAAGTAATAGTACTTGATTTGTTTCTAACATATTAAAAATGCTTTCAAAGATAAAAAACATTTTAACTTATTATGATTCTGAACCTACAGAAATTATGCAAGGTTTAGTATGGTTAATTTTTTTCCCTATTGTATATACAGCTGAGCATGGTTTAAACATAACTTTGGTAATTTTATCAATACTAATTGGGTTTACTTCTCTATATTCTGTTTGCTATCATACATTACATACCAGAAAAACATTGGCTTTAGGTGTATTTTTATTTTCTATTGTTGTAGTCATAATGTATTATATAAAAGGAACATTTACATGTCCCACGCACTGGGGCTGGATTGTAGTATCTTTTAGTGCTTTTTTTAATTTGAAAAGAATATGTAATCATTATTATAGATCAAAAAATGGATAATATAACAACAGTCATAGTAACAATTGTAACAGTTTTATTTTCAGCTGGTGCTTGGAAGTTTTATGAAAAAAGAATGCAATTAAAATCAGAACAGATGAGTGAGGAAAAGTCAGATCAACATATGTATAGAGATGACCTAAGAGGTCGTGTAAAAAAGTTAGAGCAATTGTTAGAAGCTAGTGCAAATGAAAAAGATGAAATGCGTGAACAAATTTTATCTCTTACAGATGAAGTTGCGGTGCTTAGAACTAAGGTGACATTTCTAGAAAAAGAAAATGAAAGATTAAAAAACACATAGTATGGTAATTTTGTCTATCTCATTAATTTTTATTATCTTATACTATACTACGGCTATAATAATAGCCCCTAAAAATGTTAAAATTATGAAAATTATTAAGATTTTATTAAAAGTTATATGGACAATATCTCTCCAAAACATTTGCATTTGGATAGCAATGGCTTGGAAATGGGCTTGGTCTAAAACTGAAATTGATGAAAAAGCAATTGCAGCTGCTAAAGAAGTAGGGCGCAGAGCTAAAAATGCAGCTGATGAATTAGATGATGTAGCAGATGCACTAAAAGGAAAAAAGTTTAATAAAAACGGAAGTCCAAAAAAGAAAAAAAAATAATTAAAATTTAAAGTTATGCCAAACAATATGAAAAAAGCAGGTATTAAGTACCAAAATGGAGGAACTGGTATGAACGGACCTATACCTACCCGAAAAAAAAATCCAGGTATGCCTAAACCTCAAAATTATATAGGAAACCCTCTTGGTTATTTCAATGATAAAGCTCAGTATGGTGTTGAGATGGGAATAGATGGCCCAATACCTCAAAATGCAGATAAATTAATGGAAAGATCTAATAGGATTTTTGACAAAGCCACAACAGGTTCAGTAAATCAAAGAAAGGCAGCAGCATTTGCAGCGGGGAATGATAGAAAAGGTCAGAGATTGATAAATAGAAAAAATAGAATGAAACAGAGATCACAAATACTAGAGGATAAAGCTAGAGGTGTGAATGTTAGACAAAGAAGAAAAGAAGGTTGGTACGATTAAATTAAAGTTATGGGAAGAAATATGAAACCTAAAGCCGAGAATTATATAGGAAATCCTATTGGTTATTTTATTGATAACGCTATGTATGGCAGGGAAAAAGCTCAAGATGGTGTGGAAACAGAAGAGTGGTCACCTCCTGCTCCTGTTACAGCTTTTAATTTAATGAAAAAGGCAGGGCAATATAAACCCAATGTTAAAAATTGGAAAAATAAAAAGAAAAAAAAGTAACATGGCAGCTCCTTGGGTAACAAAATTATTTGGAGGTCTTCTTGGTAACGCTGATAAGATCATAGATGAAGTAGTAACTTCTAAAGAAGAAAAAATGCTTCTAAAAAATGCTATGCAGGAAATGCTACTTGAAAGCGAAGCTGTTGTGCAAGAAAATGTTACAGAACGTTGGAAGGCAGATATGAATTCAGATTCATGGCTTAGTAAGAACGTTAGACCTATGGTTTTAATTTTTCTTGTTGTATGTACTATGGTTCTTGTATTTATTGATGCCGGTATTCTTGACTTTAAAGTTGAGGATAAATGGATAAGCTTACTTGAAATTACATTACTTACAGTAATTGGAGCTTATTTTGGCGGAAGATCTATTGAAAAAGTTAAAAATACAAATGTAGATAAACCTGAAAATAAACGTAAAGGCTTATTTAAAAAGAAATAGCTTTGGAAGAAGATTTTCATTTTATGACAATTGCATTTCATTGGCCACATGATAGACTTGCTTTAGGTTGGGATCATATGTCACCGGATGAAGAGTATAATTATAGAACAATAAGGTTGTATCTTCTAATAACAACTATAACAATAAATATTTAAATTATGGCAAATAGAAAAAGACAAGGAGGTTCCCTACTTACATCAATGGAGGGTAGATTGGATATGACAATGCCCGGTTCAATTAACAATGGTCACATGAAAGGTAAAAAGGACTGCGGCTGTAATAAGAAAAAAATGAATTTAGGAGGTACTGTACCTTCAGCTAATACATACTCAGGTAGGTAATGAATATTTTAACTGACATACTAAGTCTTTTTAAAAGAAAGAAGTTTAGAAATCACGTTAAGCCTGATGATGTTTTAGTTATAGGTATTAGCGAAGAGCCTGAAATAGAGGGTATTGCTTCTCCAGTACCATACAAAGATGTAAAGTTAGTTAAGTATAAAGACTTTTTAGCTAGTGCAGAATGTGAAAATATTAATGTCCCAAGGTTGGATAGTAATGCCGGTGTATTTAAAGATACAACTACAGATCCACTAACTGGAGACTGCTTTGACAATTTCCGCAGATTAAAATCACTTAGTTTAAATCTCACTATAAATGAAAATGGTGATTTTATTGAGTTTGATAACTTAGCAGAATCAAATACAGCATCTAATCTTGGTGGTGGAGCTGAATGTTTTAAACAAAAGATTGGGGAAGATTTAGAATTTAGGAGTTTTACTTCAGTTGATGCTTCAGTAACTATAACTGAAGATACTAATACAATAGATCTATCTGCAAGTGGAAGTTCTGGTGGTATATGGTCTACAGTAGATGCTGCCGGCAACCTTACTTATTATCCTTTATATAGTGATGCATTAGCTGCTTCATCTATTGGAGAAACTATAACATTACACACAGACTATGAACTTAGCGGTGGGACATCAATACAATTGGCAAATGGAATAAATATTAATTTAAATGGATTTACTTTAACTTATTCTAATACAGATACTTCAGATGCAATTACAGATGCTCTATCTGCTAGTCCTGTAGAAATGACAATATACAATGGCGTTGTAATAAGAAAAGATCAAGCTGTAACTGGAACTTCTTCTGATACATTAGTTTTAAAAGTAATATCTCAAGGAAAAATAAGGTGTGAAGGAGTTAGGTTTATTAATGAAGATGGTTGGGGCGCATTTGTTGATAATGGTAATTTATTAGGAGCTCAAGTTAAAGGAAGTGTTGGGGGTATAGCTTTAGGTTTTACATATGCTATAAGAGATTGTTTTGGTCAGGGTGGTACTGACTCAGGAATAAAAACAACAGGAAGCCCAAAAACAGCATCAGTTATTGATTGCAAAGCTGCTAGTCCAGGTGCTAATGCTATGGATTTATTAGCTACTAATGTTCTTGATTGTCTTGGTGTATGTACTAATGATAATTCAAATGCAGGTGTATATTTAAACGGATGCAATTCACAAAATATAACCGGAGCCTCAGAAGGCGGATGTGGTGTAATTGTTGAAGGTGGTAATATAATGGGATGTGATGGAATAACTTTATCAACAGCTGCGCCTGTTTTTACATATCCAATGTCTGGAGTAGTATTATTGAACGTTTCTTCATCACAAAGTGTTCAAGGATTTACTGAAGGAGATTCAGATTCTAGAGGTTTAACTGCAATAAATACAGGACTTGGTATAGTAAGTAATTATTTACATTGTTCAGGTTCATGTGAAAATACAAATAATATAGGTGGTTTAATATTAGCTAATGAAGATGATAATGCAAACGATAATAATATGACTTTCAACAATTGTTCTTTTTTAGGAGACAATATAGCTTGTGAATTAGATGTAAATCCTGTTGCAGCCATAAGTAATATAACAGTATTAAATTCTTCTTTTGTTTCTAAACAAGATGCAGGAGTATGTATTAAATCAATTGGTACAAGTGGAAATTTAAATTATGCAAATTGTTCATTTAAAACAGGAAATAATTCTTTAGGTACACCTTTAGATGCAGTTGTACAAACTATAACTAATACGCCAGATACACAAGGTAATATGTATGTTTAAAATATAAATTATGAAAAAGCCAAATAAAAGTGAAATGAGAAAATGGGAGGTTGAGTCTGCAATGAGTACATTGCAAAGAGCTGAAGAAATTAGAAAAAACGCATCTTTAATGAGAGATGTTAAAAGTGCTGCTAAAAAACAAGCTGCACAACTCATGAAATTAGGAGGACCTGTTAAAAAAACAGTTGCTAAAAAGACAATAAAAAGAAAACGTAAATAAAAATGGCAGTAGTAGTAGTATCAACAAATATGGCATCTGGTGTAGTTTATACACATACTACAGATAGTTCTGTAGATTGGCCGTCTGTTCCTAATGATGTATACTTTTTAGATCTAAATACAGATCTTGTATACTATAAGGACCCGGCTGGTACAGTGATAGGTGCATATGATGATACGGGATTAACTGAGGTTGCTACGGATAATGTTTCAATTACTGGTGATGGTACATCAGCGAATCCATTAATGGCAGTGGGAGGATCTTCATCAAGTAATGTACTAATATCTGGAGGTGCTTCCTATTCGGGAACAGGAATGGTCTTTAATGTTTCAGTACTTAATTATATAATTGGAGGTATAGAATACACAACTCCGGCAATTGATGTAACATTAAATATAGGAGATCCTGCTTTTAGTAGATTCGATGCTATAGTAGCAAGTATAGATATTAATGATGATCCAATAGTTGAAGTAATAGAAGGCGTACCTGCATCAACACCAAGTACACCAACAATAGGACCAGAGCAAGTATTAGTACAATATGTTTTAGTTGGTCAAAATGCTACTAATCCAACTATTACTACAGACTTTATTTATAGAAATGATCAAACTTCAGATTGGAATGGAACAGCTCCAACAATAAATTTAAATCCTTCAGTTGCTTGTCCAACTGGTATAATAAGTTCTGCAGACTTTACTTCATCAACACCAAGTCCTGTAGCTGGTGGTGCTTGTCTCCTCGTTAATACTGCAAGATACCTAAATCAGGCACGTGCATTGGGTGTTAAATTTAGTTCACCATCACCGGTGAGTAGAGATGATTATACAGTTTTAAGTTTTTATGTAAACTTTCCATCTCCTGGTTTTACACAACAAGGTAAAATGAAGCTTAGATGTACATTGCATTCAGAGCCTGTATGGTATCCTACTGGTGGATATCAAGACTATTATTTAGGCTGGGTAGATGTAGGAAATTATTGTGATTTGACACTTACTGACACATGGCAACTTGTAAATATACCTACTTCAGCATTTAATCAAAATCCAAATTTAACAACTATAGGTGGGATTCATTTTATAAGTTGGCCTAATGTATGTGAAGAGGTCTATTTTGCTTTAGATGAAATTAAGCTCCAAACCGGATTTGGACCTTCAACTAATGTAGCAACAATTGATATATTAGAAAATGATAATCTTATAGCTCCTACTGCAAAATTAAATTTTGAAGATACAGCTACTGTAAATCAAAGAGTTACAAATGATTCATTAACAAATACAGTTACTGTTGAAAATGATGTTGCAGTAAATGTTATAAATACATTATATGTTAGCAAAGGAGGAGATGATACACTTGCTGGCCTTCAACCTAATAATCAAGCAACTCCATTTTTAACTATTGGCGCTGCTATTGCATTTTCTTCACCTGGAAATACAATTATAGTTTCTCCTGGAGAATATCCAGAAGAAGGTCTAGATATAACGGGATTATCTTTAGTTTCAACAGGAGGTTGGGAAAACACAACGATAGGTCCTGTACCTAGTGCTGCTACAACAACTGTTATAACTGTAGGTGATCAGGGATATCTTCAAGGTTTTAGTGTTTTTGTTCCAGCTAATTCTAATATAGCAATTAATTGCAATCAAGTTTCAGGAACTAATTCTGTTTATGATATAGCTCTTTATGGTGATGGTCTTGTTGGATTTGGTATAGGTTTAAACAGAACAGGTGGCGGTAAAACAATTGGATCTAATATTAGAGTTGAAGGTGGTGGTATGGTTAATGCTATGAAAGTAGATTCTGGAGTATTAGCTTTAGAAGGAATACACATTCCTCAATCAGCTGGTACTATTGATATTGGGTTATTGGTTACTACAGATGGTGTTAATGGAGGAAGAGCTCAAATGCTTGGATTTAATTCCGGTTCTTCAAATGTTACTACAGCAATTAGAACAGAAGGTGGAATTATAGGTCTTTCCAATAATCCAACTGCATTAATATTTACACCAAATATATTTAATGCAACAAATGCTTTAAGTACAGACGGTGTGTATCAAACTTCTAATTTACTTGGAGGTAGAATAGAAAATGTTACATATGCTGTTAATGTAGATTTAGCAGCTACCGGTGTAGGATTAGAAAGTTCTATTTATAGAATAACATCTAATCATCAACCTAATTATTTATATAATCCTGAAGTTGCTGGTAAATCAGAATTTTCATTAATATTTACACAAGAACCTACAGATACATTTAGGTCAAGTCATAATATATTTGGAGCAGATCAACTATCAGCTGGATTTTCTGAAAAAGGAATTAGATCATCTTTTGGTAAAGGTGCTCCTTATTCAAGTGGAATGGTAGTATTAAATGCTACTAATGCACAAATCGTTAATATACAAAACGGCCTTACTGATATAACAGCAGCAGCATTAAGTAAAGACAATAGTACTTTTGGATTTCAAACTTCTGCTGCAAATAATGCTATATATTTTGGATCTCAAAGAAAAGATGAACTTTCAAATCCTCTTTTATTTTTTGGTTTATTATTGAATATATCAACAGCTGCAACAACAAGTGTTCTTGGAAATAAAGATTATGTATTTGAAACTTGGGATGGAACTGGTTGGAGAGCTGTAAATGCAATGTCTACATCTGAATTAGGTGGTTCGCCTTATGGAAATAATCATTTTTTAAGATCAGATTCAACTGAATTTATTAGACCTGGTTTATTAACCAACGTTTTTTATCAACCTATTGGTTCTTTTGAAGTTAGCACACCATCTCCAGTTAATTTAGCATTAACTCCTGTAGCTCCAGGTAGTCCAACATTTGATTGTTATTGGTTAAGAATCAAAACTATAGTTCCAGAAGGTGGTGGTGTAGTTTATCCTACTTTTGAACAAGCAAAATTATTAGATAGTTCTCATAATATTTCTGAAGTTGGAATTCCTTCTGGTACGGGACTTGCTAAATTAAGAAAATCAATTAATTTATCTGGCCGTGTTTGGTCAGGTGCATTAACAGGAGGAATGACTCCTGGAATTGATTTAGGGAATTATAGTAAACAAGTAGGTAATACTTCAGATGTAAATTGGGATCATGATATAAATTATTCTGTAATTGAAGAAGGTGATAGCATTAGTGTTCAATTTCCTATTCCTATTGGAACTTGCACTGCCTATCCTTTATCAATTAAAGCTGTTTTTGAATTTGAAAGTCCTGGAGGCATGAGTCAATTAGGTGGAGATCCAGTTACGTTAACTGCTCGTTGCTTACCTCAAGCTTCTTCTGGTAATTTAGTTGCAGATGTTTCAGGATCTAAAGAGTTAGTAAGAAGATCCTATACACAAGCAGATCTTTTAGTAGATACAGGATCTAGAAATGGTAATGAAAATATAATTGTAATTGATGGTTCTAATAATGTTATAGAAGGTACTTCAGCTATTACACTTTGGGATGATTTAACTGAACGTACTCACGAAATTAATTTATTAGATCTAGATATATCAGATTATTTTGAAAATGATGTTATTTTATTAAATATAGAATATACAACAGATGTTTCAGGATCTATACCAATTGTACCTTTTACATTAATTATTGAAGGCATTTTCCATCAAGATGGCGCAGGTGTATGATTTTAGAAAAAAATCCAAATATACAAGTACAAAAAAGTATACTTCATGGATTGGGTGTATTTGCTATTAGCAACATTCCAAGAAATACTTTATTGGAGGAGTGTCATGGGGCCATTCTTTCTAAAGAAGAGTTTAACACTGTTAAAGAAATACCGGCAATTGCTTGCAATACTTTTTCAGTAAGTAAAACAGAGATTATTTTGCCATATGGTTATGGAGCAATATATAATTCTAAAAAAGATGCAAATGTCAAATCAATATATAATGCTGATAAAAAAATACTTTCTTTTTATACAACAAAAGATATAAAAATGTATGAAGAATTATTTTTAGATTATGAAATGGCTAGAAAATTTTACAAAAATAAAAATATACAATTATAAAAAAGGTCCCGCTAGAACGTCTAAACTAACGGGGTTGGTTACCTCTCTTATATGTACACAGAAATTTATAAATGACGTTTTTAAGGTCTCGGGTCTTTTCTACTAGCTACAATGTAGATAATACCTATGGCTATAATAGCCTTTAATATAAGACCTATTTCTATCAAATTTCAAAGTCAAAGTTTTCATCAACTTCTTCGTAGTCTATGTTACCTATACTATCCTCTATTGGCTCTTCTGTATCAACTATAACTACATCTGGATTATTATCTACGCCATGTAGTTGTGATGATAATTCCTCTTCAGTCATAGTTTCTACTTCTGCTTCTGTATTAATAGTATCTTGTTGGGTAATACCCATACCTTTTAATACATTAGCTACCATGAAATCATGAAAGTTCTTAGTATCACTTAACCAAGATCTTGGGTGAACTGATTTATATGAATGTGTTACATGATTATAGAAAGCCCATGCGTTCTCTTGATCACATTTATAATCATAAGAAGGCTTTTCCATTTCATCTTTAACACAACTCATTTGTCTAGGACTAATAAGATCTTCATTAAAATACATTCGTCCTAACAATTCAGCTTGTTGTTTTTCTGTTAAAACTGTATTCTTTAGACTATCTCTATCATTTTTGATTCTATCAAATGCTACTTGTGCATTTTTTATTTGATTAGATATTTGAGATCTAATTTCTTGATCTGCAGTTCCTGTATGCTTTCTAGCATAATTTAACTCACCGCAAACCATTCCGTTAGAACATGCAAAAACATGCGCTCCAATGGCGCATTGAAATCTAATGGATTTATCATAAGAATTTGTCCAAGCAAACATCATACCTATCTCATCATCAAGATGTCCTGATAATGGTTTAATATGATATATTCCTTGAGCTACTTCTGCATTTCCATTAGCTCTATACTTTTCATCTGTAATAATAAAACCACTATTAGCAAGCATTTGCTTAGTGCTATCAATTACAAATTTATGTGATATAACCGTATATGTATTCCCATGATTGGGCAACGGTGCATTTAAAACATAACTTTTTTCTACGTTAACTTTACTTTTCATATGTAAACTTTATAAGTGTAAATATATAACTTTTTTTTATTTAGTGCAAATTATCTTTCACTAATTATTTTATATACTGTATTTAAACAGCTTTCATATCATTATTAGATATATGAGTATTAAGCATATTATTGCTATTACTATACTTTTTAATATCCCATGTACTTTATAGTTCATTAGAATAATTCTAATTGATTAACATCTACATGTAATATTGAATTTATTTCAGATTCAACTGCTTTAAGATAATATAGTTTATCAATGTTATAGTCTTCCCACTTAGGCTGCAATTCTATTTTATTAAATAAAGTTTGCATCCATCTTCCCGCCTCACACTGTATTTCTCTACCATCTTTTTTATTAACCTTTATTATTTTCTTACTATCCTTACCCATTTTAGAAATAAAATATCTGTTGATTTTTTGCAAATCTTCTTCTTTATACTCACCACCATGAGATGATCTGGATACTTGTTTCCAAGCTCCTTTTGATTTCATGCCAATACAGTAGTCAATGATATTATTATTTTCTTCAATATAATCTTCAGGTAGTTTGTCATTTATAAAATATTCATAAATAGCCTTTTTAACTACAAGCTTTGATTTATTCTTATTAAGAGGTAGTTCATGAAAATTAAAGCGCCCTTTTAACTTAACTGGAGCATACATAAATTCAGGTCCTTTTACTTTAAATAAGTAATGAGGATTATCTTCTTTAATTTTTCTCCAGGTAGTTATGTCAACACTTTTAAATTCATTTACAGCAATGTAATTATTAACATCACCTAATACAATTTTCTGATATGTATCATGCTCTAAATTTAATTTAGTTATATCTTCCCATTCTTCACAGACTTTAAGATAAAGATCTTTTTTGTCTCTTGGAATTCTGATCTCAACACCATCTGTATTTTGCAATAAACCAAATGCTTCTGGTATTCTATCAAGTATCATATCATATAACATCATTAGACTTAATTGACCATTAAGCGTTATACGCATACATAACTCCGGATCATAAAAGAAACTATTCTCTTCATTACTTAAACCAAATATACAGTTAAGTATAATTTTGTATACATAATTCATAAGATTAGACTTTGGAATTTTAACTCTTTCATCAAAGATCCATTCATACAATGCGCAAAACTCTTCTTTTGGAAAGTGTGCTGGGGACCAGCTATTCCTAATAACCAAATTAGGATAAAAAGATGTAACATCTGAAGACATAATAATATGCTCCTCATCTGATTTATAAATACCACTCTTTCTAGCACCGTGTATTCCACCTAAAGCAAATGTAGTATGAACTCCATTATGCTCAAGCTCATATCTAAACTGACCTTTGAGACTCATTGCATCTAATTCAAGAGATTTAAAACGATGTAATGCTTGTTTAAAAATAGGAGACTTAAACTTTATATATGGCAATATAAGATCTTTAACATCAATTATTGTTCTATACGTTTTCATCTTTTTTATTTCTCTAGACGGAATATTTAATCTATTACTTAGAAAATATGCAAATAATTCTTTTGCAATTTTTGGTTCTGATGCGCTAAATAAATTCATACCGTATTCCTGGGTAAGTTTTTTACGTAGTTTAATTTCAGATTTAGATCTATTAAATATTTCTTTTGTAGATGCAACATCATTGATACAATATCCTATTATCATATCTAGTTGTTGCTGCGTCTCTATTTTTTCTGTATGTTCAATGGGCATTTCTTGCATGTTTTCCCAATCCATTCCATATTGAGCCCATTTAAGACTTGTTCTTTTAGCAAGATTATCCCAATGATGCATTTTAAATAAATCAATTTGACCTATTTGTATATGCCATGGTGCAAATAAACCCCATTCATTTCTATTTTGTCTAGCAATTGTTTCTTGTGCAAATGCGTAAATAACTTCTCCTATTGCGCATCCTGACATGTTAGACCACAACTGATAATTATTTAATATATACTGAGTAACTTGAGCATCAAAAGCTAATCCGTTAAATGATATATGCCATTGCTTATCATCTTTATTTGTATGTAAAAATTCTATAAAATCCTCAAGATCATTTTTTAAGTCATGTATCACAAATATTTTCCTTTCAGAAGTTTTATAATGTTCAAACACGGCTACAAAACAATTAGATAAGGTTTCGTAATCCATTATATAATGTGTCATATTAAAAGTTTTAAGCATAAAAAAAGCCACAAGTTATGTGACTTCTTTTACAAGTGGTATGCCGGATGGGAGACACACCACTTATGAGTTAAGGTAGTCTAGGCCGGCATAATAATATTAGATGTTTTTGTTTCTTTTACATCAACATCCATATATTGTTTATAGTCAAAAGAAGTTGCATTAATTGCAAATATTGCTAAAAAGTTTTCAATTTCTTCTTTTTCAGTAATATAAAATTCTGAGAAAGTATTGATTGCAACTCTTTGTTCTTTCATAGTTTTACCTGTTTCCTTATTAGGAAATTTAAGTTTTTGAGGTTGTCCCTCATCATTAAGTCTAGGTAACATTGTAAATGTTTCTTTGTTTGTTTTAGAGATAACAACAAGAATGCTGCTAGCAGGGTCAAACATTGCTTCTACATATGGGCAGTCTTCTGTAACTGCTATTAAATTAAAATTTTTAACACCTCTAAATGCTGAGGTAATTAACATCATGTTTTGTCCAATTGAATTTTTGCTCATTTATCTAAATTTTTGTCTAAAGATATAGAATTATTACTTAAAAGTACAAACTCATCTGGTATTTTTTTAATTAGTGTTTCTTTTTCTATATTTGGAGGTGTACATAATTCATGAGTTTCTTCTATTATTTTTAAATTTACATCTAATGCCTTAGCATATGTTTCATGATGTGATTTAGGATCTAAATATGACTCTATATAACCACTTATTCTTCCAACTCTACCAAAATATCTTAATATTTTATTTTTAGTTTCAATTGAGAGTTTTGAATAAGATCCTAACATAAACATATCAAAATCATGTTCATATTTAGAAAAATCAAATACATAAATTTGTTGATCTTTACAATTCTCATGATGTTCTAATAGATTATGAGAAAGCAAATGTTTTCTTTCAAAATTGCTAAACTTTAAGGTTTTTGGGGTACTATATATGCAAATATATTTATAATCAAATTGAGAATAAAGATTGTCCCAGCAGATATACGTTTCTGCTGGAACAAATTCTTCACCTTTTTTTATACCCAATAATGGATATAAAAATATCTTTGATTTTTGAAAATATTGCATATAAGTTTTACCCATGTTATAATCTTATTGTATTTGTTGCAAAATCATAAGGAAGGCTGTAATCTTTCTTTGTGTAATGATACTCTAATTGGTTCAATACATCTGATAGCATAAAAGCCCATCCTCTCATAGTATTATCAAGAACATCAAAAATGTATACTTGATTATACTTATCTATCACAACAAACTTAAATAAAATTTCATAATTATCCTTAATTTTTTCATCTAAATTTTCATAAACTAACTTATAGTATATAGCTGCTTGAATATAATACTTATAATATTCAACAGTTTCAGGAAAATCAGCGATGCTTTTACCTGTAGTTTTTAAATCACAAATAGTTATAGTTTTATTTTCATGATCAACTTTATAGTAATCTATATATCCATGTAATCCAAAATTATGATTCTTAAGATCACATTTTAAATACTTTTCTATAAAACGCTCTTCTGAATTTAATTCAAAATCACTTTTATTGTCTTCAAATAATTCTTTTACTTTTTTGTTTTCCTTTAAAGTGTTAACGTGGTCAGTGCAACGAGCCAAGGTATCTTGGTCAATAACGTCCACATTTTTATTAAGAATAAATTTCCAATATATATCATAATCATCTATTTTAACTTTATTGATTCTTGCTTCATCAGTCTTTAATGACTGATATAGATTTACTTCTTTTAAAACATCTGTTACCATAAAATCTGGAACATCAGCTAATTTTTCAGCAGTAAATCTTTCAGATATAATATGTAATACTTTTCTTACACTATCTGTAGGAGTCTTACCTGGTACAATCTTAAATTTTTCTTCAAGATTTTCAGGCTCTAATAAAAGACAATGTACAAGTTTACCTTCAACTAAATGTTTATCAGTACGCACTTCGCGGTCTTGTAATATATACTCCTTATAAAATAAGGATGGTGAAAACATTAATTTGTTTATAGAGGAATAACTAAAGTTAAAATCTTTAGCATAAAACTCCTCTTCTTTTTGTTTATCAATCATTTGATGCATGTTTAAATTTATTTAATAAATCTTTGTACATATGATAATGTAACTCTAAATTTTGCGCTACCATTTTGTCAGTTTCCTCTTGTCTTTTTTTTATATTGTTCAGCAACTCATAATGAAAGTCTTGCATTTCCATAATAGCCTCAATAAAATCTCTCTTACTTACATGATCAAACATGTTATCAAAGTAGCCTTCATTTCTTAATGTACTTATATGAGATCTTATAGCATCTTTGGTTCTACCTAGATCCTTAG
>WLWF01000058.1_pt1 | contig 92531 bp, 76 predicted proteins | sample 6718331 | NCBI WGS metagenome assembly WLWF01 (sample SAMN12718692, study PRJNA515312) | sponge metagenome | isolation source: marine sponge | host: Mycale hentscheli | place: New Zealand: South Island, Marlborough, Capsize Point | collected 2003-05-01 | reverse complement strand
TATGTTCATGTTTTTCTTTTTTGGTTTTGTTATACACAAATATAAGAGCTTTATATGAAACTACCAAATTAAATTTAAACTTTTTTTGTTTATTTATTAAATATTTTTTATTATATTTGTATCGAACTTTAAAACATAATAAATGAAATTAGCCCTTTTTGATTTTGATAATACATTATTCAAAACCCCCTACAATGAAGACCCAAGTTACATGGACAAACCAGAAAGCTTATATATGCGTAAATGGAAATTCGAACCGATACTTGAGACTATAAAAAAGTTTAAAGAATGTAAAAAAGAAAAAGATACAAAAGTTATTTTACTTACAAATAGAATTAATAGTGTCCATCTAGAATTAAAAACTTTATTAGAGGAATACGATTTGGTATTTGATGACTATAAGATGATTATTGGTGTTGATGGTGATAGGTCTAAAGGTAAACGAGTAAAAGATTTAATATTAAGTAATTGTGTAGGTTCTATAGAGTACTGGGAAGATAAAGATAAACATATAGAAGACGTTAAAAATACAATGGACTTTTTTCCAGAAATAGAATTAAAAATAAATAAAGTTGTTATTTAATTCTGTGAATACTACCAGTAGCTCTTTCACCAAAAGGTAAGTCCTTGGTGTTATCTACAATCCAATAATTGTCTACCGTAGGTATTAAGTCTTTAACCACTCGTCTAACTTTGTCATGGTAATCTATAACCATATCAGTAGGTAAACTACGGTCCCTTTCTAAATTTCTTTCTAAAGCTTTATCTAAATCAGTAACAACGTGAACTATTGTTACGTCATAACCATTTTCTTTAGCTAAATTAATAACGTCATTCATAACTTTTCTTTGGCCCCCACCGGCGTCATAAACAATATTAGGTATTTCATTTCTTTCAGTATCCAAAAAATTCTTTAAAAACCTAATGGTTAGATTTCTAGGGTCAGATGTGGTATGAGACATCCCTAGTATTTTATCGTAACCTTCTTCTGTTGAAATGTTTTCTTTCCATTGGTCACCCCAAAGTTTTTTAGCTAACGAGACACGGTAATTATCCACATTAAATTGTTTGTAGTCTGGTAAATTTATAAAATTCTGTGTAACATAACTCTTACCTGAACCAGGACCCCCAGCTATAATCACAAAATTACCATTAGGGTTGTCAAAACCAACCATCTTTGACTCCAACAACATTAACTTTTTAATTTTATTAATCTCTTTAAGTAACATATCTACATATAAATATATTTATTAGTTAGAATATTATAATAAACTTAATTACAAAACCACAACCTATTAAGTATTAAAACTTTTAGGGGTATTTATGTATTATACATAATAAAATTTTAAATAGATGAATTACATTAGGAGAATATTAAGAGAGTATACAGAACAACCTTTAAATGAATTAGCCAAAACTAATCGTTTAATCCTTTTAGACGTGGACGACACACTACTTAAACCTACTGGGGTATACATCTATAGGAACTTACCTTCAGACAGTCAGGAAGTAGCTTTAACACCTTACGAATACGGATTAGAACACGTAACACAAGAAACAAAACAATATTACGATTATAGGGATTTTATGGACCCTGTAAAAACCCAACAATCTATTGAAAAAGCAGAACCCATAGTAGCTAACTTATCTGTAATGGATGACTATCTAAAATTAGGACATCAGATTGCAATATTAACTGCTAGGTCAAACGAAGATATAGTCTATGATGGTTTAAGACAATTCCTAATGTATAAAGATAGTAAAGGTAATCTAGTCCCAATAGGTGACAGACTCTCTAGAGAAAACGTATACGCTATAAACGATGTTGATAGAATCAAAACCCTTGAGTCTGAAACGGACTACGAAAAGAAAGCAGAAGTAGTGGAAAAGTTGTTAACTAGATATGATGAAATAGTTTTTATAGATGACGATATGAAAAACATTAAACAGATGAGGTTATTAAAAAGAGATTTACCGGAGCAGCTTGCTAAAAAATTATTTGTAATGCATGCTAAAGAATAATTAATATTATCATATTTATATTATATAATGCAATAGCTTTTATGCTTTATTAATATAAAAAGGAATAAACAAAGTAAAGGGTACTTTTGAACTATTTTTGAAAACCCTTATATTTATTAAGAAATAACAATAGAAAACAAAAAAAACTAACATGGCTGATTTATTAATGAAAATGCCCATACCGTATGAACCTAAAAAGAAGAATAGGTTTATCTTGAGGTTTCCTTCATCTTTGGGAATTAACGAGTGGTATGTGGAAAGTACTTCTAGACCGACAGTAAACATTAATTCTGTAGAAATTCCGTTTCTAAACACCTCTACTTATGTAGCGGGTAGGTTTACTTGGAACACAATTAGTGTGACATTTAGAGACCCAATCGGTCCGTCAGCTGCACAAGCATTGATGGAATGGGTTAGATTACACGCGGAATCAGTAACAGGTAGAATGGGATACGCTGCGGGATATAAAAAGGACATTGATTTAGAGATGTTAGACCCTACAGGTGTTGTTGTAGAAAAATGGATATTACAAGGTTCATTCCTAACTGACGTTAACTTTGATAGTCTTGGATATAGTGATGATGGTATCGCAACCATATCAGCTACACTAAGACCAGATAGATGTATTTTAGTATACTAATAGTATAAACATATTAAGATTAAGACCCACACTAAGTTGTGGGTTTTTTATTTAATGGGGCTAAATTTTTATTCTTGGGATAAGTTTCTTCTTCCCATAAACAGTTTAACGTTTTATCGAATACTAGTAGGTATCGGTGTTTACGGTCACGAGCTCTCCACTCTCCTTTTTTTCCTTTCACAGGTCCTCTTTGGTGCTTAAGAAAAGAACCGTCCCCCAACTCAAACCAAAAATCCTTTTTAGATGAAGTTAGACCGTAGTATTTGAAATTTGTCGCTTGGTATATAAATCCCGTATGTAATGAAGAATCAGCGTAAGACAATATAGAACGTACGAACGTTTGTTTTCTAAATAATTTTATACTTTTAGATACAAACCAGGACAATAAATTTTTTTGTGTGGATTCAGGTGTTAAACATAACCTACCTAATTCGTAAATACCTTTTTGATTATCCCTAGCCAACCCAAAACAACCCTTAACGGTTTCTGGAACTGAAGGACTATGGAAAATACAAACACCGATAAGTGACTCACCGTCAAATAAACCAAAATTAAATCCAGACCTAAACCCCTTATTTATTTTTGATAAATAATGGTGAGATTTAAGTATATACTTACTTTGTTCTTTGGTTATATTGTGTATAGATAGGTTTTTATTCATTAACTACTTATAATAATATTATGTATAGAAATATACAAATAAAATTTTAAAAAAACAATAAAATGGACCCAACACAACAATATTCGGACCCATCACAAGCAAACATACCATATGATTTAGTCCCGTTACCATCTAAAGGTATGTTTTACAATAACCCTATAGATAAAGTTAAGGTAACTTATTTAACAGCCTCTGACGAAAACTTACTAAGTTCACCTAACCTTGCTCAATCAGGAAATTTAATTGATGAATTATTAAAAAGAAAAATAATTGGTGGTGACATTAAAATAGAAGAAATGTTGGAATGTGATAAACAAGCTGTTCTAATTTTTCTTAGAAATACTTCATTCGGACCAACTTATACTTTTAATCTAACAGACCCAAAAACAAATAAAAGCTTTGAGTACGTACATGACCTAAGTAATGTGTCTATGAAAGAGTTTAATTTGATTGTTGATGAAAAAGGTGAGTTTGAATATATTTTACCATTAACACAAAAAAAGGTAAAGTTTAAATTTCTTAACTCACAACAAGAAAAAGAATTAGAAGCTTTAGATGAGGCATACAAAGGTACAGTAGCTCCAAAAATAACTAAAAAAATAGAATTATTAGTTCAAGAAATAGAAGGAGAAAGAGATAAAGGAGCTTTAGCTCAAATGATTCAAGGAATGCCAATAAAAGATTCACAGGAATTTAGGAAATATGTAAAAACTAATGAACCTGGGTTAGATTTAAAAATTACCACAATAGCACCGTCAGGAGAGGAGGTAACAACTTATGTTGTCCTTGGTGCCCACTTTTTTCGTCCTTTCTTCGGATTATAGGCAGAGCGTGCTCGACGAAATCTATTATCTTGTAAAATTCGCAAATTTTTCTCATGAAAACCTAGTTCGTATGCCTATATACGAACGTAGATACTATCTAGGCAAACTTATTCAAGAATATGAAAAGAAAAGAGAAGAGATAGATAAAGCCAAAAACAATCAACAACGTTAAAAATACATACCTATCTATTTATAGATAAAAGACTAAAACCATGAAACCAGGACAACATAGGAAGTACGTAGCCGAGACCGGTGGTAACATGTCAAAAGCAGACTGGGACGCATTAAGTTCCGATGCAGCTAGAAAAAGAGAATACGACAACGCGAAGAGATTGAAAAACGCATCTACGTCTACTTCTAGCACCCCTTCTGAAGCTTCTACTATGATATTAGATGCCGAAGCACAAAAGATACAAAAGACCATTCTAGAACTCACAAGTGAGACCGTCGACGGTCAAACTAAGCAAAACACTTTAATGCAACTCGCTGTAGAGTTTATAAAGAAGGAGGGCACAATTAGGAAAAGAATAGTCCAAGACCTAGGTCAAACCGGTGAGTTACAAAGTAGAAATGTTAAAATTATTGCTCAAGCTGGTGTGGAAGCGGCATTATATGGTGTTTCGATGGATAAGTTATTAGAAACCGTATCCCAGTTAAGTAAAACAATGGGTACAAATATTGCTTTTGATGATAACGACATAGAAAGAGTAGCTATATTCTCCGAAGCTATGAATGTTAGTCTGTATGACGTAAGTCAGATGGTTAAACAATTCTCAATGATGGGTATTGGTATTGATGGTGCTATAGACAAGGGAAATGAAATGGCTGAAGTAGCCAGAAATATGGGTGTTAACATGGAGGGATTCATGAACATCATCGCCGATAATATGGATATGATGAACACCTATAACTTTGCAGATGGAGTTAAAGGATTCGCTAAAATGGCTGCTCAATCTCAAAGATTAGGACTTAGTATGTCCACTACCGCTGCTCTAGCAGAAAAAGTTATGGACCCAGAGGGTGCAGTAGAATTAGCAGCAAATTTACAAGTTATTGGTGGTGCGGTTGGTGATTTAGCTGACCCATTTAAGTTAATGTATATGGCAACTAATGATGTTGCTGGTTTACAAAACGCTCTTGTTAACGCTGGAAAAGACCTTGTTATGTTTAATAAGGAAACTGGTGAAATGACTATACCACCTACCGCTCAAAGACAAATGAGAGCGATGGCGGAAACCTTAAACATGTCCAAAGAAGAATTTGCCGAAATGATTAAAATGCAAGGTAAGTTCGATGCCGTGGTTAATCAGTTAGATTTTTCATCATTTACCTCTGAGATGGAAGATTCTGGTGTGGGTGAATATATCGCTAGTATTGCTCAGATGGGTAGTGGGGGGAGATATCAGGTACAGGTTGACGGTGAGATGGTTAACGTAGATTCACTTACATCTGCCGACATGGAACAACTACAAAAAGACGCAATATTAGACGCTGATAAAAAAGCTCTGACTGAAAAAGACATAATGTTGGAACAGACTACAGTATTAGAGTCTATGAATAGGTCACTTCACGCTATAGCAGCAAAAGGATTTGATATTGGACTAGACGTATTAGACCCAGCCGGTGCACAAGAAGCTATAGGAAAGAAGTTAACGAGAGGGCTCGGTAAAAAACCAGGTGCTGACGCTGCAGGAATAACAAAAGACGGTCTAATACATGGGATGGGTAGTGACATTAAAGATATGATATTTATGGGAATGAACGGTGTGTTCATGGGTAATAATAGTACTACCAACCCCATTAATTGGGAAAGTATTGGAGAAATGGTTGGTGAAGGATTACAGACTGGTTTTATGGGATTGTTTGGTGGAGATGGTACGATGGATACGTTATATCAGGATATATTTAAAGATAAGTTCGGTACTGAAGTTGAAAATGAAAATGATTTCTTATTAGGTCAAGGACAAGCTAAAGCTGTCATAACCAGCAAAGGAATGATTATACCTTCACCTAACGACACTGTGATGGGAGTAGACTTAACCGCGTCCCCCAGTACCCCAAATATGGGAGTTATGAACTCAAACACACCTAACAACCAAACAATAACTCTAAACACAACTAAAATAGAGGGGAGTGTAGACCTTAAAATAGACGGTAGAAATTTAGGTAAAATGTCGGGTAGAGAAATAGTTGACGCTATATTCTCCAATCAAACCAATGCCATCGTACTTAAAGAAGCTATAGCTTCAGTTAGTACTAAAACTGCACCAGGAAACGTAAATGAAATGAACAGTCCTTTTGCATAATAAAAACATTAGGACATATTTATTAGAAAAGACATTAAATGCCTGGACAACCACAAAATAGTAATAGTAATCCATTAAGTTTTTCAGGAACTAAAGCATTAAGAGATTTACTATTAATTAAAAACCTACCGAACCCAGAAGGGTTAGGACCTTATGGTAATTACACTAACGCAACTTATTCTACAGCTTCACTAGCTGTTAAAGATGTTATTGACCAACCAGCGGTAACGGAGAACTCTGAATTTTTTGTGGATAAATTATACCTTGCTAACGCATATGGTCCAGAAGGAGGATTTGGTAATTTCATAAAAATATATACCACAAGCCAAGGAATACCTAAAGTTAATGAGGGACCCTACCCTAACTTTACCGCCCCTGAAACTGGTACTGGTTTATTTGGGGAGAACCCATTTAGAATTGTCGCTCGTTATTACTCACCTATAGACATATTATTGGGTGTAAGTGCGGAGGGACTATTATCACAAACATTATTAGCTGACAGTCCCCTACAACAAGCAGGGGCAATCCAACTAAGAGCAGAATTCCAAGAAAGAATCGCTCAAGAATTATATCAAGAAACGATAGGTAGATTAAGTTTTGTGGATGCTTTACAAGACCCTGTGGACGCTTTAGATATCGTTACAGGTAGACAACCCCTAATTAACAGAAACTACAGTATAACACAACCTAAATCCATTGTGGGTAAAGGTTTAGATTTTGTATCTAGGTTAACTGGAGTCTATGTACCATATTCATATATTCCTGGTGATTATTTTGAATTAGAACCACCTAGAGGGTTAAGTACAGGTGGAAAAGTAATTTCAGATATAACGGGGATATTAGGTTCTTTAATAGGTATACCTAGAAGACGACAGTCCCCATCACAGAGATTTTTAGAGTTTACTGGTGGTGGAACTAAATCTAAATTATTTAAAGCTCTTAAATTTAATAAGTACGGACCACAGTATGGTGAAGGTGCTCAGGCACAAACAGCTGTTGGTGCGGTATTTGGTGAAGTTATAGATTTTGTTGGTGGAGGAATTTTAGGTTTTGGTAATAACCCACCCAACTTACCACAATATGTTGGTGGTCCACGAAATAGAATTACGGACATGACTAGTCCACCAGATAATACATACGCTGGTAAAAATTATGTACCAATATACGGTCCAGACGCGGTAGCTAAAGAATTCGATACAAATGTGTACGACTTTGGAATGAAAGGTAGGACTTATACTGACCAGGGTAATATACCTGGAGGGTTTACTTGGTTTACTGAAAAAACACCAGGTGGGGGATTCTTAAATAGTATACCTTCATTATTTAACAACAACGCTAATAGTAACCGACAAGGACCACAAGAACCAGGAGCTTCACAAGGACCAGAAGGTTCAACCGATAACACAACAAGGTATCAAGTACCTAATTCGTATGACGATACTAAGTCTACAAAATACTCATTTAGGGAAGATAGTATTATGGACACCACCCAACAAATCATAGATTCCGTACCTAAAGGTGGAGCTAGACTTAAATCAGTTCCCCACGCTATGAATCAAGTTAGTAAAGTATTCAATGACGGATACAAAGAACTAACCAAAGGTTCTAGGGTACGTAAATTTGTTAATACTGACCCAACGTCTGGAAATGGAATAGAAGAAGCTAGAGAATATTGTAGAATATGGACTAAAGATGTACCATACTACACTTATGATAGGTTAGTTAGACACAGAACCAACATTAGAAAAGAAACCTATTCTGTTCTAGATAACCCATTTAATTTAAATATTGCACCACATAGAACTGATGAGACAGGTAAAGGTTCTAGTAACATAGTTAACGGTCAAGTTAAAAAATACATGTTTTCTTTGGAAAACTTAGCTTGGAGAACCAGTGACCAACCAGGACTAACCTGGGACGATTTACCTTCTTGTGAAAAAGGACCCAACGGAGGTAGAATTATGTGGTTCCCACCTTACGATTTATCTGTTAATGAAGCTAGTAGTGCTAACTGGACAGAAAATACTTTTGTGGGTAGACCAGAACCCGTTTATACGTATAATAATGCTAGCAGGACTGGGTCACTTAATTTTAAAATTGTGGTAGACCACCCTAGTATTTTAAATTTAATTGTTAGAAAAGAGTTGGAAAAGTTGGGTCCAGCGGAAACAGACGCGATTGTAGATTCATTTTTTGCTGGATGTAAAAAATACGATATTTTTGACTTAGCCAGAAAATGGAAACAATTTTCAATCAAAGAACTAGAAGAAATTAGGGAAGTTATAAATACTACATGGAATGAGGAATCATATACTACAGTTACAGAAGACCAAATAACTGAAGAAGTTATACCAGTTACCCCCGATACACCAGTGTTTCCTGAACCACCTATATTTTATTTTGATAATGATTACCCTAACCCTAACACTAGAAAAGAGAAATCTTCCGTAAGTTTTGACCAGACGGCTACAGGAGATTGTGATAACTGTTCCAAATATGGAGAATACTTAGTCCCTGATGGCACATCCTTTGAAAAACAAATAAACAGAGCTTCTGAAGCTAATAAAGGACCACTAAAAACATTCTTTTTAGAAGAAGCCTACCCACAGTACAATAAAAAATGGCCAGAGTTCGCATCTAAATTAAAAGAAGTTTTAGATGGTGGTAATATTAATATTACCTTGAAGTTTGCGGGTTCAGCTAGTAGTATAGCAAGTACTGATTATAATAAAACATTATCAAAAAGAAGGGTAGACGCTATTAGACAAACATTTGAGTCTTATAAAATTGGTGGTAAAAATGCTTTTCAAAAATATATTGACGACGGTACACTTAAAGCGAATTGGGATACAGCATCAACATTAGGTGAAAGTGAATGTTCTAGTCCAGAATCGGGTGCTGGTTCTGTGTATGGAGCACAAGCAGCCCGTTGTAGATATGCAAAAATTATTGATGTGATACCTGAAGTAATACCTTACAATGAAACTAGGACTATTACCATACCAGGTGAAGAAATAACTAAAAAAAGACTAAAACCTAGTACTGTAGTAAATCAAATAGCTATCGAAAAAGATAAAAATACTAGAAGAGAAATCGCTAATAAAGTACTTAAGAAATTAGTGACTGAGTGTGATTACTTTGATATGGTAAAAGAGGAAAACGAGTTTGTTTACGATTCCCTTAAACAAAAATTTAAATTCTTTCACCCAGCATTTCACGCTATAACACCAGAAGGGTTAAATAGTAGATTAACTTTTTTAAACCAATGTGTTAGACCTGGAGCTACGATGCCTACAAAAGTAGAAGGTGGAGGTACCTCAACGTCAAGTGCTGCTAAAAATACAGTTTTTGGTGCTCCACCTATTTGTGTACTTAGAGTGGGAGATTTTTACCATACTAAAATTGCTATTGACCAGGTAAGTTTCACATATGATGATAATTTACTAGATTTAAATCCTGAAGGTATAGGTGTACAACCAATGATAGCTTCAGTTAGTATAACGTTTAAATATTTAGGTGGTCAAGGAATTAAAGAACCCGTCAGTAGATTACAAAACGCTTTATCTTTTAATTTCTTTGCGAATACTGAGTTTTACGATGATAGGGCAGTAATGACTGTAACAGATAAAGATGCTGACGAACAGACATGGTTACAAAACAATGCAGATTTAATTAAGGATATTGACCAAGAAGCCGTAGCCGAAAAAACCGAAGATGAAAATACGTCAGCTAATGATGGACTTACGATAGGTGAAAGAATGACCACAGTAAATACGTCATCAGGATTTACAGGAACAATAAATTATAAACAAACTTATATAGACTTTAGTACCTCATCATTTAATTACATTAAGAAAAGTAATGATGTTTTAGTTGAGTTTGCTAAAACTAATAACTATATTTCTATACCATTATTATTAAATGAAAAAGAGTGGGACACTGGTATTGTGTATACTTGGGATACAGCTACTAATGACTATATTGATATGGGTGGTGATTTAATTGGCATCCCACTTAATTGGGAAAACAGAGTAACCAACCTAGCAGTTGAATATAAAAGTAAAATAGATAACGGCACGACAACGATACAAACAATGTTAAACCCAACACTAGACACTAACCAACAAAGTAATTTGGTAACCTTCTTAAAAAATAAAACCAATGAAGCTGAAATAGAATTATTAACTAATTTAGGTACGTTATACGGACAATTAAGAAGTACACATCTAGATTATATTAAAACATTAAATCCATTAAATATTATAAATAGAGCGGGTGATGGTTATGGTGAAAATGGTAAATGGACAACATTAAAATTAAGTGGTAACACTGACGTAGATAGAACATCTAGTCCACCACAACAAGTTAATGTAGCTTTAGATACTTTGGATGAGTTAGGTTGGGACACTTTCTATATTAATAATTTAAATATAGCTTATAGTGACTTAATGAATGGCAGTGGTATAGAAATACCTAAAGGGAATAATAAAATAGACCCAGGACAAGCTGGTCTTACAAAAAAAGGCAATTATAGTCGTGTGGGTGGGGATGCTGAAATTCTGTGTAAAGATAAAGCCGATGAAGTTACAAAAATTAAAAATATGGGAGCTTTTGACGAATATATTTTATTTGGAAAAGAAATATTTGATAAAAAAGTAGTTAAGGCTGAAACAAACAACTCCGCTATAAGAGATTTAAAGAAAGAAAGTTTACCCTATGAAAACGGTACGGGAAAATTCTTTGAAGATATGAATACAGCTTTAGATTTAAATAGTAATGTGCCTATAGATGTTACAAACCTAGCATTTTTTAGTAACGAGTTTATTAATGTTATGAATGGTGGTATGGGAATAAACGAAAACTATTACCTAAGACAGTTATTAACTATACAAGAACACATTGTTGACGAATTTTGTCCTAGAGGCAAGAGTACATTACCTGAAGGTTTAGATAGTATTGATAATTTTGTTAAGGATAATAGAGTTGACCTAAAAGATAAAAAGAAAAGAGTCGTAAACTATGAAAAGGTAGAGGACACTACAATAGAAGAAAACCTACAAATATACCATAGTGGTAGAAACATAGAGGACCCTACATTTAATTTAAAGTTTAATTAAGATGGCACAATATTATAACAGATATACAGATTTTAACATTAACGGTGAAAACCTTACAGTTCCTTATGTTAGGGTACCACCCAAACCGTCAGATAAGAAGGTAATGTATAAGGTAGGTCAGTCTAGACTTGATAAAATCAGTGAACAATATTATGGTACCCCTTATTTTGGTTGGTTAATTTTACAAGCTAATCCTTATGTTGGTGGGTTAGAGTGGGACATTAACGATGGACAAATCTTGATTGTTCCTTATCCTTTAGTAGCTTCTTTACAAAGTTATAAACAAGCTGTTGACGATTATTTTTTCTTTTATGGTAAGGATGTCCCTATGAGGACATACAGTGTACCTAATATTGGTAGTACACCCTTAACACAAGTAGCATCTACAAATTCTTTGTCCAACGGTAATAATGTAAGTAGTACTAATAATAATAGTACGGCTTATTAAAAAATAAAATAATATGGCCAACGAAATTAATACTGGAGATAACATCCTGGTTGAATTTGCGGAAAACAACATACTCCTAGTAGACCCAAACAAAGTATTTGAAAAGGGTAGACCACAAGAAAGACTAGTTAATCATGAAAATTTATCCATTTACGCTAATTTACAAGCTAGGGTTATACCTAGAAGTAAATTGATTAGTGGTGTTGGTCTTAATAGTGACACTCCAGAGTCATTTGTTGACGTATTTGAGGGTGAAATAAATTTTTTAAAACCTTCAGGTAAAGATTATTTTACCACTGATTGGACCGACACACAGACAGGTAAAGGGTTTAGGACACCGGGAGGACCATTAAATCAAAAAACTTTTGTTAATAGTATAGACGCTAATGGTAATTCCTTAACTAGAGAAAAAATTACAAATAAAACAGATAACGAATCTTTCGGAATTGAAAATATATCTGTTACTGTAAACAAAGCTTTTACACCTATAGTTAATATTACTTTTGTTGACGTTAGAGGACAGACTTTATTTGAACAAGGAGCTAATTCTCCTTACGCAGCATTTTTTCAATTACCTTACCCCCTATTTAAATTAACATTAAAAGGATATTACGGAAAGGCAGTACAGTACCAACTAATGTTAGAAAAATTTAACGCTTCATTTGATGGTGGTTCTGGTAACTATACAGTAACATGTTCATTTAAAGGTAGGGTGGTAGCTTTACTAGCTGACTTAACCTTACAAGAATTAAGGGTAGCTCCCTACATGTTTACTAGACAATACACGGTCACAGACAATAATAACAACAATAAACAACAAAAATTTTTAACCAGTAAAGGTAGAGAGACCCTCACTAATGTTTATGAGAATTATAAATCGATGGGTCTGGTTACGTCCTCACTACCAGATATAACAATTGATGAATTAGTGGGTAGGGTAAAAAATCTAGAAAAAGACTTACAAGACGCATTAAGTTCATACAACCTAAGTCAACTAGACGACATTGAGGAATTTGACAGAGCTTCTGATAGATACCGTAAAGCTATTTTAGATAACGGTGGTTGGAGAGCGACTTATTGTAATACTGATATTACTTCGGCAGATGGGCCTAAAGTGGACGATAAAGGAGTGAGTTACTATAGGTTAAAAAAAATATATAGAGACGATTTAGAAAAAGAAACTAAAGCGATTAAAAAATTAGAAGACACTATTACTAATTATAATAAATTACTAGAAGACAATCCTACTTTTGGTAATATAGGTGATAAACGAATACCTATCGACATCCGAGTACAAGACATCAACATAATACCCGCTCCACCAACAACATTATTAAATGAAGGTAAGGTAGATAAAAATAATACTGACCAGTGGTTTGTATTCGGTGGTGAACCAAACACATTTGAAGAAAAAATAGGAAAACTAATATCCTCTTTTGACACTAAAAGAAATTTAATTGAAAAAAAATTAACAGATGTTGTAAATGGACTAGTTATAGACATATTAGGTTTTAAACCTACAGTTAGAAATATATTTGCTATTTTGGTGGCTCACGCGGACACCTTTTTAAGATTGATGGATGAGACACATAGAGATTCTTTTAGTGTTAGAAATGACCCCCGTAGGTTAAACGCAGTCAAAGGACCTGGACAATCTAGTACTAACACCGAATTACCAGAAGACGAATTTATTTATCCTTGGCCTCATTATTTTTTAACTAAAGAAGAAAACGGTGCTACATCTTATGTTAGTACATATCCTGGTGCTGTTGGTGCCTTATCACAAACAAAAGCTTTTGACTCACTTCTATGGCCTGAAGTTTCATTTGTTGAAGAATTTTTTAAAGGACAAGCTTTAACTAAAGCTGACACCACACCTTCATTTTTCACTGATAATGTGGGAGAACCTTGGTTACCAATAACCTCTTTTTTTATTAATGCGGATACAGTTTACACAAATAAAAGTAAAGTTCCGTTCCTATATGAAATGTGGGATAGAAGTACGGTATTCACACTATTCTCTGGTATCGCTACAAGGTTAGAGTTTAAAAACGCTAAAAAAACATATCAATCCTTCGGTAATATAGAGTCAGCTAACCTTACTGATATACTAATTGGGGACTTCTCATTAAGTGAACAATTAAAAAATCAAAACTATACAGCGACATTATTTAGAGAATTCCTAGAAAGTATCTCCCCACTCAAGAATTACCAACTATTAATTAGAGACGAGTATAGTACTGAGTACATTAGAGTCAAAAGTAACGATAGTAGATTTAGTATTATGAGTAAAGTACAATTTAATGGACTAAATTACCAACTAAAAGAAGTTAATGTAGATGATTCGGTAGGGTTTTTAAAAGAAGCTTTAGTTCAGTCGGCAGTCGAAAACATTATAGAAACTTACCCATTTTCTCACTTTACGGGTAACCCTAACAATAGTTGGACATCTAACAACCTAGCGGGTGGGCAAAGTATAGCTTCTTACGAAAATTTAAATAATATATCTGACGGGGTAACATATCTAGCTAACCAACAAACATACTCTTCAGACATACCAAATCAAACAGTCTCAGGTATTATACCTAACATTCAGTTCTATACTGATGGTAATTGGTCATACAGAAATTTAAACCAACTAATTAACGTTAAATTATTACGTGAAGGTGACATACAGAACCAATCGTTGAGTTGGAAGACATATTTCGATAATATTACCAACACTTACCCTAAAAGTAATAATTTATTACTTACTGAAGGTGAAGTAAATTATGGTAGTGATTATAGTGGCGGGACATATAATAAACAAATTATTTCATTATTAAACACACCATACTTTACAAACGCTTTTATGCAAGGGATAAAGGACCAAATTACTTTAGATATTAATAATGTTGGTGACGAACATGTTTATAAAGCAGCGTCTTACCTGTTTTTAAACTCACTACCATTACCTACATTAAGAGAAAAAGCTTTAAAGGTAGAACAAGATTATCGAAACATTTATGGTGATTACATTGGTAAAATACTAAACCAGGTGTCCGCGGTACATAGTTTACCATACGCGTGGATATTAAAATATGGTAGTATATGGCATCGTTATAAAGAAAACATAGAAAACGGCACTGATTTTTTATCATCATCTTGGGAAAATTTTGATTCTAGTGAATATTTTAATAATGCTAATGGTACAAATCACGTTTATAATTTAAATGTCGGAATAAGTGCTACAACCACAGGTAATACAACTGTATCAATTCCATTTTCAGCACAATATAATAATGGACCAAATCAAAACACGATTAATTTAGGGTTCTATCCAGAATTAAACAACTATATTTATTATTTTGTAACAGGACAAGACCTACTATACAACACCTTTAATATAACTGGTACTGACATAACATCTAACGAGATAAATTTTAGGGTAGATAATGGAGAGTTATTCGTAAACCAAATAGATAACCTAACATTTTCTTCTCCCTCTGGAGAAACAACATGTAATTTTTGGTACTCTTACTTAGACCTAAATAGAACGTCGTTTATCAGTGGGACCACCAACACGGAGTACTTACTATTCCCTTCTTGTGGCGGATTAGAGTACCAACAGTTAGAGTTTGAAACACAGGATATAAATAATTTAATCAATAACCCTATAGGACCTAATGGTTCTACACGATTTATGTGGGGAGCCTCCAGTTATGGATTTTTTAAACACAATAATAATACATTACCTAATCCAGACCAGTATCTGAAAGTTATAGATACCACAAGAGATGAACAAACAGTGTTTACCATAACAGACTCAAATAATTATGCGAGTATAGAAGAATTATTTGACATATTCACACCAGATATTTTAGATGTTTTTGAAAACTATTTTTTAGATTTTACAAAAAAAGACACTATAGATGACATATATAATACAAGTGCTACTACATCCAGTATACTATCAAATGTTGAAACTACTTTTCAGTCGTTATTTCGTGAAATGATGAAAGTGCAAGAATCTCAGTTAGACGTTAATATGATGTCTAATAAGACGTTCTTAAATTATGATTTATATACTGCACAATTAAATAACATAAGTCAAATAATGAAAAACTTTTTGGGTGGGCAAGTATCATTTAATTTTTATAACCCTAAAGACATTAACATAAAATCTTTAAAGTCATTTTCAATACCCACTTTAAATTCAGGTAATTACAATTTCGGTAATTATACTGGTAATTTACCACCTAACATAACCTTACTAGATTCACAAACTAACTACCCAGATGAATGGGCTACACTACAACTAGAAGTTGGGTTTTACTCACCAGTATTATCTGGACAAACAAACGACTTAGTGTATGGTGATTTAGGTAATTATGTTACCGACTTTTTTATTCAAAATAATATAGAATTTACATCATCTAATATAAAATTACTACGTAAAGTCATAAGAATGTATGTCACAGAAAGAATAAATTCTGGACCAAATCAACCTATAAATGTTGACGACTTCAAGTCTAGAATTTTTAGTGAAATTATAGATTCGTTTGGTTTATTACAAAGTGAATATTTAGACCAACTATTTTTAAAATTAAAAAAAGATTTACCAACCACAGTTTCTGGAGAACCAGAAGAGTTTGAAAAACAATCAGCTTACCAATCAGATGAAAATAAACTAGAACAGTATATGATTTTTAAAACCCTAAACGATAAATGGATTTCGGGTGAAGAATTTGGTTCTAAATTTTTATTTAAAGATTTTTTATTTTTAGATGTCGCAAATAGAGACGTTGGAGATTTAGCGATATTAGATACTGAAGCTATTAAAAACTTTGATAACCCAGATAATGCAAATGCTTCTTTATTAACTGTTATTGGAAGTCTATTACAAGGTAACAATTTTAATTTCTATGGGATGCCTAGTTATATTAATTTTTACGGAGTAGCTTCTAACACTAAAACACCTATACCTAAATTTAGTACTCAGGACGAAGCAAACGCTTTATTCGGTACTCATTTAGAGGTGGATTACCTGGACTCCTCCCCAAAATTTGTTTGTCAATATGTAGGACCAAGCTCTACACAATTATCAGACTTAGGTTCACAATCTAGATATAATAATGATTCTTTTATGTTAGGTAGGACTTCCGAAAATCCATTATTTAGTAATTGTAATGACCCTAGTAAATGTAATAAGGTGGTATCATTCGCTGTAGATTTTGGAATTCAAGCACAAAGTATGTTTAAAGGTATTAGTTTAGACCAGAGTGAATTTAAAAATACTAGTGAGTCGTTTGTAGTTACTGAAATGATGGCACAATCAGCTAATGACAATAGTATTAAAACACAAGGGTTAAGTCTTTTTAACATTTATAAATCACGTTCCTATACTTGTAAGATAACAGCTTTGGGTAACGTATGTATACAACCAACTATGTACTTTACATTAAGGAATGTACCAATGTTTAATGGACCATACTTAATATTAGATGTTGAACACACCATACAACCTAATACTATGACCACTTCATTTACGGGAGTAAGAGTTCCCTTCCATAAATTACCAGATATTGAAAATATAGTTTCTAAACTAAATAAAAAACTAATAAGTAAAGTAAAACAAAAACAAAAAACCACAGAAAAAGTAGCTGAAGAAGGCGGTTTTAATGTTGAAGGTAAAAGTGAATATGAAAACGTTAAGAAAAACAAAATATATTTCCCTGGTAATACAAAAACTAGAAAGTACGTTATTATTCATGTTACGGGTGGTATAGAATATGGTTCTGACCCTGTGGGCAATATAAACTCACAACATTTAAATAGGGGTTGGTCAGGTATTGGATACCATTACTTAATATCTAGAGGTGCCGCTGGTGGTGATAATGAACCTGACGGTACATTATACGGTGCTAGACCAGAAAATAAAAATGGTGCTCACACATTAGGACATAACCAAGACTCCATATCCGTATCTATGATAGCAAATTGTCAAAAGATAGGTTCTTATGATAGTAGTGGTGATTACGCTACCCCACAACAAAAAAACACATTAGAATGGACCGTACTTTATCTACTATTTGGTACACAAATATTTGAATTAGAACCAAACGAATCATTTTCACAACAAAACTATGATGACATACCAACACACGAAAATATGAGATTAAAGGTTAACCCTATGGATATTATTGTTACTGACCCCAAAGTTACAAACAATAAAGAAAAGGGTGTGACCGCGGCTATATGGTCAGAAGTGGTAAAAGGACACAACGACTTCGCTAATAAAAGATGTCCTTGTTTTAGGTCTAGAGAAGCTTTAAATGGTACACTAGGTAATAACCTTAGGAAAAAATTAGCTCAAATTTTTACAGAAATAGAAAACAGTAATATTTTAGGTATATCTAACATGAACCAACAAATACTTAATACCATATTAAAAAATAGAGGGTTTAAAGTAATTCCTACACCGTACAGTAATGACACGTTAGCTTCTGGAATTTCCACACCCCCAGTAAATTCTAGTAATAGTCAAATTATTACACCACCCAATGACGATATGGCTGGAGAAGCGTACCCAACTGACGAATCTTTTGTTTAGTTAAGTAATTACCTAAGTCATTTCTTTAAAAACTAACTATTTATATATAAAACAATTATATCATGAGAAATATAGAAAAAAACTTAGACAGCTTTTTAGGAATTAAAAAAAACCAAACCAAAAATGTAAAAACTGAGGAAGAGGGTTTTGAAGAAGTTTGTGATACAAATACAGGAGAATGTAAGACCATTAAGACAAAAGATGGACTTATTGAAAGAGTAAATAAAAAAGTCATTACCGAAGATGGTAGGAGTTTATTAATGGGATAAAAATCCAAAAAATGAGAAAAAAAGAATTATTAGAAAACGTTTTGACTGAAGAATTGAAAAGATTTAATCAAATCGGAGATTACGTAAATGAACAATTTATGGGTTTTTCGAGTGTTAATACTTCTTTACTAGAACAAGAACCAACTGAGGATGAGCTGGGGGTATCTGGAGAAGAAGAGGAAGAAAATCCAGAAGACGCAGCTTTAGCGGATTTAGCTGATGTTGAAGATACTGGGGATGGTGAAGATATGTCATTAGATAGTACGGAAGAAACTAGTGATGATGTCGAAGAAACTACACCGACAAACGATACTGAAGAATTAGAAGTCACAGATATAGTTAATATGACCAAAGAGACGGGTGAAAAAACCAATGAGTTAGGCACTACAATCGAAAAACAAAGTCAAAATTTAAATTCTTTAATAGATAAGTTAGATGATTTAGAATCCAAACTAGACAATATGGATAAAATCATGTCAGCTGTAGATGACTTAGAAAATAAATTTGAAAAATATCGACCTCAAACACCAGTTGAAAAACTAGAACTAAGATATTTGGATAGTGGGCCATTCAATCAATCTCCAAAACATTACTGGGAAGAAAAAGGAGAAAAACTAAAAAAACAAAAAGATAAACATGAATATGTTTTAGATAGTGAAGAAGTTAGTGAATATAATGATAACGATATAAAAAATAGTTGGGTGTATAGCCCAGACGAGGAATAAACTAAAATATAATTAGTGAAATTAATTTAGGGGGTGGTCATTGACTTCCCCCTTTTTTTGTATTATATTTTGTACATAAACATTTTAGTTAATTAAAAAAAGAATAGAAAGATGAGTAGTTTAGACGCAGTTTTAAAACAATACGAACAAGGACAAGTTCAAAACAATAGTCCAAAAAATAATATTAGTAGAGAAGATAGACTTAAGAAATACTTCGCTACTTATCTACCACAAGGAGAAAAAGAAGGTGAAGCCAATATCAGAATTTTACCGACTAGTGATGGTAGTTCACCATTTAAAGAGGTATTTTTTCACGAAATCCAAGTAGATGGTAAGTGGGTAAAATTAATGGACCCGGGTAAAAACGGTGACGGTTCCCCAACAGGGGACAGAAGTCCTTTAAATGAAGTTGAAGACGCATTAAAGTTAACTGGAAACCAAAAAGATAAAGAAATTTCTAGACAATATCGTTCTAAGAAATTTTACATAGTTAAAGTTATTGACCGTGACGCGGAAGATGATGGTGTTAAATTTTGGAGATTTAAATGGAACTATAAAGGAGATGGGGTGATGGATAAAATTATACCTATCTTTCAAAAAAGAGGAGATATTACAGACACTAAAGAAGGTAGAGACTTAACATTAATGTTGAAGTCAGTACCTTTACCAAGTGGTAAAGGAAGTTATACTGTTGTTTCTATGGTTCTAGCTGATGACCCAAGTCCACTTACAGGTGACGAATCAACATCAAAAGAATGGTTATCTAACTCAGAAACTTACAAAGATGTTTATTCACAAAAACCAGTAGAATATCTAGACGCTGTTTCAAGAGGTGAAACACCAGTTTGGGATACAGACCTTAAGAAGTACGTCTATGGTGACACTGAAACAAGTATAGATATGGGTGGAACACCTACTTCTACAAATACACCACCAGTAGACCCACAAGCTGGACAAGAAAGTGATTCAGATTTACCATTTTAATAATACACTGTAATGGCGATAAAGAAAAAAAGTTTTAAAGATATTAAAAGTAAGTTCTCTAAAAAAGCTTCCTTCAAACCAGATAGATTTTTCGATTTGGGGGAAGCGTTTTTAGACGCTACTGGGTTACCTGGACCAGCTATGGGACACATCAATATGTTATTAGGGCATTCAGATACTGGTAAAACTACGGCTTTAGTTAAAACAGCTGTAGACGCACAGAAAAAAGGTATATTACCAGTCTTTATAATTACAGAACAAAAGTGGGATTTTGACCACGCTAAACTTATGGGTTTAGAATGTGATAAAAGTGAAGACGGTGAATGGGATGGGTTCTTTTTATTTAATAATGGATTTGAATATATAGAACAAATTACTGATTATGTTAATGAATTATTAGACGCTCAAGAAAAAGGTGAACTAGAATATGATTTAGTCCTCTTATGGGATTCGGTAGGTTCTGTTCCATGTAAAATGACTTTTGATGGTAAGGGTGGTAAACAACACAACGCTAGTGTCCTATCAGATAAAATAGGTATGGGAATTAACCAAAGAATCACAGGTTCTAGGAATAGTAATTCTAAATATTTAAATACCCTGGTCACTGTTAACCAACCTTGGGTAGAATTACCAGATAACCCATTCTCACAACCAAAAATTAAAGCTAAAGGAGGAGAATCATTATGGTTAAATTCAACTATAGTATTTTTATTTGGTAATCAGAAGAACGCTGGTACTTCTAAAATAACAGCAACAAAAGATAAAAGAAAAGTAAAATTTGCAACTCGTACTAAAATCTCTATTATGAAAAATCATGTTAATGGTTTGGGTTACGAAGACGGCAAAATATTAGTAACAGCCCACGGTTTCCTTAAAGGAAAGGACGCGGGAGAAGAAAAAAAATCAATAGAATCATATAAGTCTGAAAATTCTGAATATTGGAAAGATATTATAGGTTCTGATGGTGATTATAACTTAGCCGTCGAAGAGACTGGTGAAATATTTTAAATTAAAAAAAATGGCAAAAGCAGAAAAAGGTAGTAAAGTTAAAGTACATTATACGGGTACTTTAAATGATGGTAATAAATTTGATAGTTCTCATGATAGAGGGCAAGCTCTAGAATTTGAAGTGGGTTCTGGTCAAATGATAAAAGGATTTGACGAAGGTGTTGTAGGTATGGAAGTAGGTGAAACTAAAGACATACACATCAAACCAGAAGACGCTTACGGTTTAAGAAAAGAGGAAGCTCAAACGGAAGTACCAAAAGAGTCTCTACCACCAGACTTTAATCCTAAAATCGGTGAAACCGTACAAGGACAAACAGTCGATGGTAGACCAATCTTAGCAAAAGTTAAAGAATTACAAGAAAATAAAGTAATTTTAGACTTGAACCATCCGTTAGCGGGTGAAGAACTTAATTTTAACGTTGAGTTAGTAGAAATAGGAGAGTAGTGTTTAACCCATTAATAAAAAAATATGTTAAAGACATTAATTGTCGATGGTAATAGTGTATTACAAACAGGATTTCATGGTGTAAAAGATTTTTATCATAACGATAAGCATTTTGGAGCTATCTTCTATTTCCTTAATACAATCAAAAAACATCTAGAAAAATACGATTACGATAAAGTAGTCGTATTTTGGGATGGTAAAAATAATCATAAATCTAGAAGAGAACTTTACCCTAACTATAAAGCTAATCGAAAACGAAAGTTAGATAAGGATAAAGTTGATGACATGTTTCGTCAAAAAAACAGGATTTCACAGTACCTGGAAGAATTTTTTATTAGACAATCTGGTTTTAAAAACTGTGAAGCTGATGATTGTATAGCTTACTATACCCAAAACACTGAGGAAAGAACTACAATCATATCTAACGATAAAGACCTTTTACAACTCATTAATAGAAATACTAATGTGTGTTTATTAAAGGACGATAATCTAATTACACATAAAGATAAAATTAAATGGGGGAAGTCACAAATAAACTTACCCATATCTAATGTGCTATTAATTAAAATATTATTAGGTGATAGAAGTGATAATATAAAAGGAATATTATACTTTGGAGAAAAATCAGTATTAAACCATTTCCCAGAAATAGAAGAAAAAGAATTAACTTTAGAAAAAATACTACATAAAACTAAAAAAATATTAGAAAATGGTAGTAAAGATAGAGGGTTAAAAAATTTAAATGAGGGAATTTGTAGTGACGGTAGGAAAGGTGAAAATTTTTTTGATGTAAATAGGAGACTTATTGATTTAAAAAACGTATTCTTAACCAATGAAGCTAAAACAGAGATACTTTCATTAATAAATGAACCTCTCGACCCTGAGGGTAGGGAAAATATAAATGTTTTAGAAATGATGAAAGAAGACGGTCTATTTACCGTACTACCTAAACATAATGATGAGTGGACCAATTTTTTTAAACCACTAATTAAATTAAGAAAAAAAGAAATAAAATATTACAATAAAAAACAAAATTAAAATGGAGGATAAAAAGATAACCAAATTAGAATTTCTATTGTCGTTAGAGGACCATATAGTATGTCAAAGATTCTTTAATGTTAAAGGGTATAAACATGGGAATACTAGGTCGTTAGACTTGTATGATTTAATAGAAGATATACAATTAGACGTACAACGTAGTTTAAAAATGAAAGCTACTGATTATTTGTTGGATAATTATAATCACTTTACACAAACTGTCAATCTGTCAGAACAAGATAGAAATCCACAGAGTAAAGAAAATTTTAACATCTATTTAAGAATTAATAATGATGTTATTATTCATAGAGTTTTCCCCGCCTGGATATACCCAGCGAAGATTAGGTACACTGTAGACATTAGGCCTTTCGTCCCTTCATTTTTACGTGAACTAAGTGACGTTCTGTCAGCTCAAAAAGTTGAGAAAAAATATCTAGAAACGATACTTTAATACTATTTATAAATTACCCAAAGAAAACGACTATGAAGGAAAGTAAAAGTTTCGGGTACCTAGGGCATACATTTCAGATAAAACTTTTAAATCAGTTAATAACTGACAAAAAGTTTGCAAATTCTATTCTAGAAGTAATAGACCCAAAGTATTTCGACAATCAGTATTTTAAACTAATTTCACAAATGGTGAAAGAGTACTATGAAAAATACAGCACCATACCCACATTTGATGTGTTAGACCAGATTACAAGACTAGAAGTGTCTTCTGAGATGGCTAAACAAACGATATTCGATATGTTAGCTGAAGTTAAAGAATGTACTTTAGAAGACCACCAGTTTGTTCAAGAAAAAGCTTTAAAGTTTTGTAAACAACAAGAACTTAAAAAAGCTATAAATAAAGTTAGTAAAATATTAGAAAAAGGAGATTTCGAATCTTATGATAGGTGTGAAGGATTCATTAGAGACGCTATACAAGTTGGTCAGAGTGACGACACTTCTATGGATGTTTTTGAAGAATTAGACGCGGCTTTAGTAGACGATTTTAGAGACCCTATACCGTTAGGTATTACAGGTATTGATAACATATTGGATGGTGGGTTAGCTAAAGGTGAAATAGGTGTATTTCTAGCTCCCACAGGAGTTGGTAAAACAACAGTACTAACCAAAATCGCTAATACAGCTTACAATATGGGATTTAGTGTGTTACAAATATTTTTTGAAGACAACCCTAAAGTAATCCAAAGAAAACACATTACTTGTTGGTCTAAAATACCAGCACAAGAACAATCTACTCGTAAAGACGAAGTTTTAGAAAAAATTAAACCATATAGAAAAGGACGTGGTAAATTAATATTGGAAAAATTACCGTCAGATAGGATAACTGTCTCAGCTATTAAAAATAAAATTAGAAAATTAATTGCTGACGGTAATAAATTTGATATGATTGTAGTAGACTATATTGATTGTATTGTACCTGACAAACACTTTAATGAGGCATGGCAGGGTGAAGGTCTAGTTATGAGACAATTTGAAAGTATGTGTACAGAATTGGATGTCGCTGGTTGGACCGCTGCACAAGGAAACAGAACGTCAATTGGTTCAGAGGTGGTGACTACAGATATGATGGGTGGGTCTATTAAAAAAGCACAAGTGGGTCATGTTATCATTACAGTAGCTAAAACCTTACAACAAAAAGAAATGGGGTTAGCGACTATCGCGATAACCAAGTCTAGGGTTGGTAAAGACGGAGTAGTTTTTGAAAATTGTAAATTTGATAACGCTACGTTAGAAATAGACACTGACCAATCACAAACCTTATTAGGATTAGAACAAGAAAGAGAACAACGAAACGCTGAAAGGGTTAGAAACGCATTAGCTAGAAGGAACCAACAGATAAACCAACAATAAGAATTAACATGGAAGACAATAAAAATTTATTTAAAGAAAGAATAGCATATAAACCATTTGAATATCCTGAGTATTATACAGAAGGGTGGTTAAAACAAGCACAGGCATTTTGGTTACATACTGAAATATCTATGCAGGGTGATGTAAAAGACTGGAAAGAAAACCTTAACGAATCAGAAAAAAACTTAGTTGGGAATATACTTCTAGGGTTCGCTCAAACTGAATGTGCTGTTTCTGATTATTGGACTAATATGGTTACTAGTTGGTTTCCCAAACATGAAATTAGACAAATGGCGATGATGTTTGGGTCACAAGAGACTATTCACGCAGTAGCTTACTCTTACCTAAACGAAACACTAGGCCTTGAAGACTTTGAAGCGTTTTTACATGAAGAAGCTACGTCAAAGAAGTTTGAGTTATTAATGAATACTAAAGCCGATTATGTTCACCATGATTTGGATGATGACCCAGAGTCACGTAAAGAAGTCGCTAGAAGTTTAGCTATTTTTTCTGCTTTTGCTGAAGGTGTTTCTTTATATTCGTCATTCGCGGTTTTATATAGTTTTCAGTTAAGAAACTTATTAAAAGGAATAGGTCAACAAATGAAATGGTCTGTACGAGATGAATCACTACATTCTAGAATGGGATGTCAGTTGTTCAACCACATGTGTGAAGAATATCCAGAATTGAGAAAAGAAAGTGAAGAATCTATCTTAGAGGCAGCAAAAATTATTGTAGAACTAGAAGAAAAATTCATTGACAAAATGTTTGAAATGGGGGATTTAGAAAACTTAAAAGCGGATGACTTAAAAGAATTTATAAAACAAAGAACTAATGACAAATTAAAAGAATTAGGATATGAACAAATATTTGTTGTGAACCAGAAAAAGTCCAGTAACCTAGATTGGTTTTACCACCTCACAGGTGGGGTAACACATACGGACTTTTTCGCCATCAGACCAACCGATTATAGTAAAGCTGGTGAAGAAGATGATTGGGATGAAGATTCCCTTTTTTAATTAAAAAAATAATAAAAAAATATGAAAAATTACGCAGAACATTTGGGGTGGGAAGTAGATGTAGACTTCCCAAGTTGGGCAAACACCCACGTATACATCCAAACAATTTCCAACGGGTATCTATTACCTGGAGAAAAACCTAAAGACGCATACTGGAGGGTATGTACTACTGTAGCTAAGAGGTTAGGTAAACCACAACTAGCTACTAAATTCTTTGATTATATTTGGAAAGGATGGTTGTGTTTAGCGTCCCCAGTATTAAGTAATACTGGAACTGAAAGAGGTTTACCAATAAGTTGTTTTGGTATCGATGTCGCCGACTCAATTCAGGATATAGGTGCTAAAAATTTAGAAATGATGTTATTAGCAAAACATGGCGGTGGTGTTGGGATTGGAATAAATCAAATCAGACCAGCTGGAGCATCAATTACAGATAACGGAACCTCAGATGGGGTTGTACCATTTTGTAAGATATATGACTCCACTATCCTTGCTACCAACCAAGGGGCGGTAAGGAGAGGAGCTGCTTCAGTTAATCTTAATATCGAACATCCTGATTTTATGGATTGGTTAGAGATTCGTGAACCTAAAGGTGATGTTAACAGACAATCACTTAATTTACATCAGTGTGCTATCGTTGGTGATAAATTTATGAGAAAACTTGAGGCTGGAGATAAAATTTCTAGAAGTAAGTGGACATCACTAATTAAAAAACGTAGACAAACTGGTGAACCATATATAATGTATCGTGGTAATGTTAATAAAAATAACCCTGAAGCGTATAAGAAAAACGGACTTAAAACTTACATGACCAACATATGTTCAGAAATTGTTTTACATACTGACGAAAATCATTCGTTTGTTTGTTGTTTAAGTTCTCTTAATCTTGCAAGATATGATGAATGGAAAGATACTGATTTAATTTATACCGCAACTTGGTTTTTAGATGGTGTTCTTGAAGAGTTTTTACAAAAAGCTAAATACAGAAAAGGTTTTGAAAACGCTGTTAGAAGTGCTGAAAAAGGTAGAGCTTTAGGTTTAGGTGTCCTTGGATGGCATACATTCTTACAGAAAAGAGGAATACCATTTGAGGGTCTTCCTGCTCAATTTGAAACCCGTAGGATTTTTGGTCAAATAAAAACAGAATCTGAACAAGCTTCTAGAGACCTAGCTACAGAGTATGGTGAACCACTATGGTGTGTCGGGACTGGTTTTAGGAATAGCCACTTAAGAGCGGTAGCACCTACGGTATCTAATTCTAAATTAGCTGGTGGTGTATCAAGTGGTATTGAACCTCTACCCGCGAATGTATATACGGACCAGAGTGCTAAAGGAACCTTTATTAGAAAAAATAGAGAGTTAGAAAAAGTATTTAGAAAAATAGGTATAAACAATAAAGAAACTTGGGATAAAATATTAGCTGACGGTGGTAGTGTCCAGGACATTAAAATATTAGATGAATGGGGTTACCTAAGTGGTAAGATAACGCATATGAGTGAAAAAGAGAATACACACATGGACTTTGTGCCAGTAAAGGAAGTCTTTAAAACATTTAAAGAAGTAAACCAATTAGAGTTAGTTAGACAAGCTGGTGTTAGACAACAATTCGTGGACCAGGCAGTATCCCTTAATCTCGCTTTCCCTAAAGAAGCTACACCTAAATGGATAAACCAAGTACATCTTGAAGCGTGGAGACAAGGAGTTAAAACACTATATTATGTTAGAACTGAAAGTGTGTTAAGGGGAGATATCGCGGCTAAAGCTATGGAAGAGTGTGTTAGTTGTGAAGGATAGTATTTATTAGATATGTGTTTAAAATTTGAAAAAGAAGATTTTTATTTAGACGATAAAGGTAAAATGGTACTTACCGAGTTATACCATATAAAAAAAGGTTCGTGTTGTGGGGGTAAATGTAAACATTGCCCCTATTATCCAGCCTACCAAAAAAGTAATAACATATTAAGGGAAGATGTACAAGTTAGACCTACACGGATATAAGATAGACAATACTATTGACATAGTTGATTCATTTATATATGAGCATATACAGTTCGGGAGTAAACAACTTGAAATAGTTACAGGTGATAGTAAAGTCATTAAAGGTGTAGTTAAAGAAATTGTAGAAAACTACGGATTAAATTACAAACCTCACATTTATAACCCTAATGTACTAACAATTACATTATAGATTTTAACTTTAAAGTATTTATAAATAAAAAACAATGCCAACATCTTCAACATACGGGATAGATTTTCCATTTCAGGACAGTAGAGACGGTTACTATTTACAACTTACACCAACAACCGAAGATGAAATAAAGGCTGATTTAATTCACTTGTTATTAACTAGAAAAGGTAGTAGGTATTTTTTACCTGACTTTGGCACCACACTTTACGAATATATTTTTGAACCGTTAGATAATATTACTTTCGACTCAATACAATCTGAAATTAGAGAACAGGTAGCTAAATATATACCTAATCTTAAAATAGATAATATTAAAGTAGAACCCGCTTTAGAATCGGAAGAATTACCTGGTACTATTGTAACTGATAATGACCCTAGAGTTTATAGAGTTGCTGGACAAGGAACAAAAGAACATACAGCAAAAGTAACATTAGAATTTACTATAACTAATGAAGCTTTCGAAACTAAAGATTTTGTAATAATAAATTTATAATATGGCTAATAATAAAATATCGTACACTGAAAGGGATTTCGTAGGAATAAGGAATGAGTTATTAACTTACGTACAAGAACAATACCCTGATTTAATACAGAACGCAAACGACGCTTCTATATTTTCAGTATTTTTAGATTTAAACGCTGCGGTAGCAGATAACTTACATTACCATATTGATAGGTCATTACAGGAAACAGTATTACAATACGCAAATCAAAGGTCGTCATTATATAATATAGCGAGAACTTACGGATTAAAATTACCAGGTAATAGACCATCAGTATCTGTTTGTGATTTCTCAGTTACCGTTCCAGTACTACAAACTTCAGGTGGTGGTGATAAAGAAGATTTCAGGTATTTGGGTACACTAAGGAGAGGTTCACAAGTTTTGGGTTCTGGGCAAGTTTTTGAGAACGTTCACGACATTGAATTTTCATTAGCTTTCGACTCCACAGGATTCCCAAACAGAACCAAAGTACCAAATTTTGATGCGAATGGTAATATTGTGAGTTACACCATTACTAAAAGAGAAGTGGTGATTAATGGTATCACTAAGGTATTTAAAAAAGTAATAACAGATGTTAATGTTTCTCCTTTTTTAAAAATATTTTTACCAGAAAAAAACGTATTAGGGGTTACTGGTGTTATACAAAAAGATGGTACTAATATACAAGCAATACCTAAATCTACAGATTTTATAACTTCAGATAATAAATGGTATGAAGTTGACGCGTTGGCGGAAGATAAAGTATTTGTTGTAGATACTACGAAACCATCTGATTTACCAGGAGTTAAAGTTGGTAAATGGGAGACAGTTAATCAAAGATTCATAACTGAATATACCCCAGAAGGGTTCTTTTACTTAACACTGGGTGGTGGAACTAGTAGTGGCCAACAAAGTCTAGATGATTTTACACAACAAGGGTTAGCTATGGACCTTAGTAAGTATATGAATAATTTATCGTTAGGTAGTACACCTAGAAGTAATACCACTATTTTTATTCAGTACCGTGTTGGTGGTGGTAAAAGTACTAATTTAGGGCCTAATAGTATTACAAATTTGGGCACTGTAGATTTCGTAATAAACGGACCAAACGCTAATATAAATCAATCAGTCCAAAATTCTTTACAAGTAAATAATGTTACAGCTGCGGTTGGTGGGGCTAACCAACCATCCATAGAAGAAGTTAGAAATTATGTTGGATTTAATTTTGCTGCACAAAAAAGAGCAGTTACAATACAAGATTATAAGTCTTTAATTGACACTATGCCTTCAGTATTTGGTGCACCCGCGAAATGTGGTATAATGGAGATTGAAAATAAAGTAATTGTTAATTTACTGTCTTACAATACTGATGGTAGTTTAACCTCTAGAGTTAGTAGTACTTTAATGGGGAATATAGCTAGTTATTTGTCCGATTTTAGAATGTTAAATGATTACATTGTGGTTTCACCAGCTCAAGTTATAGATTTAGGTGTGGAATTAGATTTATTAATCGACCCATCATTTAATAGTGGTGTTATAATTAGTAATGTGATTAATGCTACTGAATCATTTTTTAGTCCTAGTAATAGAGAAATGGGTACTGATATTTTTATGGGTGAACTAACTAAAAATATATCTTCACAAGATGGTGTTATAAACTTAATAGATTTAAGGTTATATAATAAAGTGGGTGGACAATACTCTAGTAATGAAGTATCACAAAGATATTCTGACCCAGCAACTAAACAGATTGAATTGATAGACGGGGTAGTGTTCTCACAACCAACACAATCATTTCAAATTAAATTCCCAACCAAAGACGTAACGGTAAGAGTTAAATCTACTTTACAAGCTACGATATCATAATAGGTTTACATATTTGTTCTTTAGTTTAAATTTGATTTTAACTACATAACTATTTATTTTATAAAAGAAAGTGTATGGCAAAATCATATAGGATAAAAACAGAAACAAACACTGATAAACATATACAATTATCGTTAGAACAAGATTTTGACCAATTAGAGATTCTAAGTCTTAAAATAGTCAAATCGGATGTTTACGCACGTATGTGTGCAGATTATGGTGTTATTGTCGGTAGAGCTGTAGCTAACGGGGGTTTTGGTATCCCTAATGCAAAAATATCTATATTTGTCCCTATAAGTGAAGAAGACGAATTAGACCCAGTAATTTCTGAACTATATCCATATAAGACAGTTACAGGTAAAAATGAAGAAGGGTATCGATATAATCTTCTACCTAAAAAACCAGAGAGCTGTAACCATAAAGCTACTGGAAGTTTTTTTACCTCCGACGAGGTTATAAACAACCCAATCATACTAGAAGTATTTGAAAAATATTATAAATATACCACTAAAACTAATGAAAGTGGTGATTATATGTTATGGGGTGTACCACTAGGTAATCAAAATATTCACGCTAGTATTGATGTAAGTAATATAGGGTGTTACTCTATGAGACCTTATCAGTTTATTAGACAAGGACTAAGCCCAAATCAGTTTGAAAGTTCGTTAGATTTTAAAACTTCGGAAAATTTAGATAGTCTCCCACAAATTATATTGCAAAATAAATCTGTAGATGTGGTTCCTTTTTGGGGTGACGACGAATTGTGTGGTGTAGGGATAACTAGAATGGACTTCGATTTAAGAGATTCTGGTGTGGAGATTATACCTAGTTCTACGTTTATGGGTTCAGTCATCACCGATAATGACAATAATTACGTTAGTATAAATGGTGCTCCTAGTAAAAAACAGGGGTCTATGTGTGATTTAAGTACTGGGACAGGCACTATTGAATCTATTAGACATACTATTATTAAAGATGATGAAGGTTGTCCTACCCTGGAAAACTTTACATTAGATAATGGTGGTAAAGTTATTGATGGTAATGGTTCTTGGGTAACACAATTACCTATGAATTTAGATTTCTTAGTGACTAATGAATATGGTGAACAAGTTATATCGTCTGACCCCAAAGTAGGAATACCTACTAGAGCAAAGTACCGTTTTAGGGTAAGTTTAGACGCTTCTGGTGGGGACGTGAGAAGTGGTAGGTATTTAGTACCTAATTTAAGAGAAGACCAAGATAACCTAGACCAATCCTACACTTTTTCTGATGATTTTGAAGATTACCCAGGTCAGACAAACGGATTAATAAATTCTCCGGCTTATCAGGCTTCAGATTATTTTTTCGAATTTAGACCTAACAGGGTATATACTGTAAGTAGTTTTATTGATAATTATAGGTTAAATATAAAGAAAGGTAATGCGTTAACTACACCCAACAGTAGGTGGAGATTTTTAGGCATTAAATCAATTAACCCTTCACCTGACAGTCCGTGTCCTAACAATCCCTTTCCGATAAATGACGCTTTTAGAGGAGGTAGTATAACCTTTACCCAACAACAAATTAACAGACTAATACAGTTAATTACTATAGTGTTAGCTGCTTTTGCTATTGGAGTAAATTTATTAGTTTTAATTTACCAGTATGTAAATTATTGTAATGACTCATCCCAAGAGATGACCCAAGCTATTGCTTCGGTAGCTGTTGTAGCGAATCCGTTTGATGCGTCTATCGCGGCTTCTTTATTTGGTGCGACACTCGCTACGTGGATACCTACATTGATAATGTGTATTCTATTAGCTATATTTTTCTACATACCTCTAGCTTATACCTTAATCCATAGTTTTTATGTGGTTAGGAGAATTTATAACTACCCTAATTGTGAACCATGTTATTGTGGTTCAAGTTATGAATTTAAACTAGACCCGATATTAGGTTTGTTTGTTTCTGATGAACAAAAAGTACAAGAAACTCTTGCGGATGCACCTGAATACATGAATGATTGTAACTCAGAACCATATATGGTTGGTTTCGGACCTAGAAATAATAGTGGAGAAGAAGTACAAAACGCTCTTTTTTGGAAAGGAGACCCCGACAGGTCCCCTAAACCTAAAGGTTGTTATGTTTTACAATGGAGAAAACCCGTTTGGATTACTTTTGTTATTGGTATGGCAGCTATTACGGTGGCTTCTGCTATACCTTACGGAGGGTCTGCAATATTATTAGGTGTAGCTTTAGGTAGTGGTTTAGTATTATTAGGTTTTATTATTGGTAGTATATACCACATGTATAGAAGTTTAAACCAGTGGAGAATTTTAGCTAATATATATAGTGGGTTATGTGCGGGAATATTTAACATGAAGTTCAGTAATAACTGGATAAATGGTACTTTATATCACTATAAATTCTTAAGAAAAAAGAAAAGGTTAAATGATGACGGAACAGAAATACCTGAACAATTCCAAATCACAAAGTACCCAGAAAGAATTGTGTATGAAAAAAAAGAAAACAATAAAACATACTACTATTATCGTTCATGTCCCTTTACCAGTACTGGAGGTTTTACATTAGGTTCCACAGCAGTAGACGCTGACAATAGTGGAGACGGTAAAGATAGTCATGTAGGAATTAATTTTCCAACCACCATAATGGATTTAGGCCCATTAGACCCATGCATTGAAGAAATATGTCAAGAAGAAAAATTATTTGATAAAGACACTTGTTATGTTGTTGACAGGTTAAAACCCACCAGTTTCCAACCAAGTGAAGCACTATTGGGTATGTTAGTAGAAAGAAAATTAGCTGCCATAAATAACTTTAAAGAATTTTTATGGTCTGGTATAAATAAATGGTTTGGTGCGGACGCAGAACCAGGAGCTTCATATAACCGTAACCAAGGAAATAAAAGAAATGGTAGTGCTGGAGGAAACATATCACCTGGACCATACAGAAATAGAGTAATTGACGGTGATATAGCACAACTGTTAGCTACAAATAATATGATGGGTGTGTCTGTTTTTTCTACTGATGTGGAAGACCCATATTATGGTGTACCTGGTGGTCAAAGAACCCAATGGTTTGAAAGTTTTATGCCTTCACAATTTAATAGTAATTTTACCAGTCCAGTAACTTGGGACCTATCCGTCCAACCCGGAGAAACTATAGTCAGTCCCGCTACTTCACCTTTCCCATTAATTGCTAATGATTTTACATTAACCACATGTTTATTAGGTGGTGGATTTGGTGTACCACATACACAAGTGGTACCATATTATGGTTGGGAACCTGAAGGGCAAACCTATGGTACCTATAATAATGATTATAAGTATGATATATCCTCAGATGTGAGAACAGTTGGGTATCAACAAGGTAGGTATTACCCAGGACCTAATGACACAATTACTGATACTTGGATTAACCCATATTTTTATGATGGAAACCCTACAGACCCTGTAACTTATTTTGTAAACTCTATTACTGGTCAGACATCAGGAGTACCTAATACTGGTTCTGATAAAACTTATAGGTTAGGTACTGGACTATTTTTTTATTTTGGTTTAAGACCAGGTGGGACAGCTTACGAAAAATTCATAAACGAATACTTACCCCCAAAAGACGATGAGTAGACCATATAGATTAATACCTTCCGATAAAAAATATAAAGGAGCTCCACCAGTAGATACTAAGATAGATGTTAATCTAGAAAATAGTTCTAGAGAATTGATTGAAGGAGATAGAAGTGTTCCGTTAAATTTAGCTGTTAGATATAACGATGAAAGACAAAACTTTTCTAGGTATAGGTTATATGGTAAAATACAACCATATGTGGATAACGCTTACTCTGGAACCGCAAGTCAAACCGCTTCCAATCTAATATATAGTCTATACTCTATAGGTAATTATTATAACGGTAGTAATGTACAATTTAAAGGGTACCCCGAATATAGACATTTTGACTTTTTAAGAGATGATACCGATGAATCTGTTGCTGAAGAAACTAACTGGAATTTATATGTTACAATACCCACCTACGACTGTGATGAAGAACAACCAATGTCTTACACCCCTATTGAAGGTGGGGACACCTTAGATTTTTTAGCTAATGAGGGCATACCTTACTACATTACCAATAAGAATGTGGGAGGCAAAAGAATATTAGAGTTTACTTGTGGTGCACCTCACGGTTTAAAAATGGGTGAATATGTTAGATTAAACATCCCAATAACACAATATGCTGGATTCATAAATGGTAAGATAATATACCCAGTTTACAGTTTAGGTAACGGTAAAAGAAAATCCGATAAATACGTTTTTAATTTATTTATACCTTCAGTTAATAATGGGCAATCACCACTGGTTAATGACAATACTTTAGGTTTATTTAAAAGACAAATTAATTTAAATGATAATAGTAGTGTTTCTAGTTACTATGTGTTGGAGCATGAAATTATTACAGATGTTGAAGACTATACATTAAATAAATGTGCTTTCGCGGAAGGTGTATTCAAAACAGTAAAAAAATACCAAAGTCAGTTTGAAAACCCTGACGCTATAGAAAGAGTAGCAATTAAAGAAGACTACCCAACCTACTTATATACATTTACTAAAGATATTAACGTTAAAAAATATTTGGATAATTTACAAAGACCAATCACCACCCTTTACGTCACCGTAATGTTAAGGAATAATTTAGGTTATTTTAATTATCCACCCAGATATGGTTGGCATTGGAATTTCCCATATAAATTTAAGGATACTAATTTTACAAATAATATAGTAAGAGGGCATGTGGGTGAACCACAACCAGTTTCTGGTGTGATTGTTAATCCAGTAGGTAGTTTGAATTCTGGTAACCCTTTAGTACCTGGAGATAAATTAAGAGGAGCTTTTACTGAATATAATAAATACGATTTAAAAGAAAGAACGATTAGTGATATTACCCACACTTTTAATTTTAATAGTGATGTATTTAATGATTTAGATGGTGATGGTGGTTATATGTATAAACCACATTACCCAGTAAAAATAAGAGAATATTCTGATTATATTGAAAGTGGTGACCCTAGAAAAGTGGCAAATATTCCTGATTACGCTACCTATTTTGAAATAGAAAAGACTTGGAAATGGAGAGATATCTACGACATTGGTTTTGTGGAAGGTAACACTGGGGTAGATTATCCCTTTTTAAATGCTTCACATTACCCTATGATGGACATTAGGTTTTTTGTGAATAGAATAATTAGAGCAAACTCTTTTAATAATGTTGATTACACTTTAGCTTTACCCGAGTTAAGTGCTGCGACAAATACAAACGAAAACTTTATAGAAGATGGCTGTGAATAAGTTAAAATTGAGAGTAAATCAAAGACAAGACGGTGACCTTAATAGGAGGATTGTAATACCGTTAAACCATTTAACTGATGAGTTTGGTAGAGGTGATTTAATAAAAGACTACGAAGATGGTGTGGTAGACACACTACTAGACTTAAAAAGAGATTATGAAGTGACACAATACAAACACGAATATTTTCCAGGAGATGTGGACAACTCAGTAGACCCTAGTCCTAACACTTTCTATAACTTTAACTTCGGAAACTTAATATCTACCAATCCTTTTAACCTAACCTATCTTAACACACCACTATATGTGGGAGCCTTTAACTCAATTATGCCACCTACTGTTCCGTGTTTACAACCAAAAATAGAAGCATTATATCCTACCAATGCGGAAGCTCCAATATACTCTCCTTATGACCCTTCTGATATTACTACTTGGTATGGTTATGACAACCAAGGGTTCACGTCAGAAGAAATTTACAGGTACGATAAAGGGTTTGTAAAAAGTTTTTTTAAATTAGACTTATACGATAGTCCCGTCAGGAATGAACAAAAACTTTTAATTTCTTTAATTTTAAACCCACTTAAAGGTGAAAAAATATACCGTCCCACTTTGGACTTATCGTGCCCTTCGGACGGAATACCAGACGGGAGATATAATTGTTTTCCCGAAGGTGAAAAATATATCCAAAAACCCTCATTTAATTTAAATGCAATTGATAATAGTGATGGGTATTACATTTATTGGTTAAAAGAACAGACTTTTATAGATACTACGGTATTTTATATGTCAGCAAAATTTTATAACGGTAAAAGTGGAGAAGTCACCCAGTTCATCAATAAACCACAAAATACATTACCTAACCCTTTTGTGTTTTCACCAGAAGAATTTTTTTATTATAGGGTTAATTTAAATAGGGATAGATTTAGTTACACCATAGTTAATACCCAGACAAACCAAAGAGTTGGCACCACTAGTGATAATAGTATAAATTTTTACCAGTACTTTAATTCACCATAATGGAAAATTATAAATTTACAATTAAAAGACTATTTTACCCTGGTGAAACAGAAGCTTTAAGTCCAGCTCTCCCGTCTACATATGTTTCTGAAACTTCTAACGGAGTGCCTACTGGTCAAAATTGTGGGAATTGTTATTTTAATAATAACGGATTGTGTAGTTATTGGAATGCGGAAATTAGAGAAGATTATTGGTGTAAAAAATGGTCTGACCCCCAAAGTAGTCAAAACGACTTACCAGAACCACCACCTTGTCTAACTGGGTTTACAGTACCAATAATAATAACTGAAGATTTTAACGATATTGGTGTATATACCCCCTTTGATGGTTTAGTGGTACAAAGGAATGTAGTTAATAACTTTTTATATTCCGCTAATAATTTAATGGTTACAGTTACTAATACCTCAGACACCGAATTTAAAAAATTTTTAACGTTTGGTGATTTTGTTGTGGACTGGGATGATGGTAATACTGACATACTAGATAGTAGTCCAGCTAATCTTACACATAACTATAGTTTAGGTGGTGAATATAAGATTACTGTTAAACAGACAAACCCTTGGGGTACCACAAAGATAAGTAAAATTATAAATTTACCTTATACGTCCCAAGTAAATATACCTAACGTCTTTGGTACAGTAGAAATTACACCACCAAATCTAGGGTCACCTACCGCGTGTATCGACATATCACAAAATTACATATATAGTGGAGATAGTAATCCAGACGTATATGACTTTTTTAGTTCCAATTACGTAACTACACCTTATAGTGTTACTGGGACCACCACAAATAACAGTTTAGGGTTATTCCAGAATTATGGTGACGGTTCATTACCACCTATTGGACAAAATGTAGCTTTAACAGAAGAAGCTGAAGGTTATATTACTGAAACTAATAATGAATATACCGCATATACCATTAATCAAATTAATTATACCGCATATAGTTTTAACAATGTTTATTTCGCAGCACAAAGTGTTGGCTGGGGACCAGATAATCTAGAATGGGAATGTTGTAATGAAGAGGAATATGTTTTAGCTTGTCCATGTGAAGAATATGGTAAAACTAAACCTAAAGGTTCTTGGGATTCTGAAATTGAATACATGCAAGGGACAACAGTTTTTTACGATGGTTGCTGTTGGTATTGTCAACCTAAAAGTGCTTTATCTTTTTCATGTAAATCTACACCTAATTATAACAGTCCTGAATGGAACCCTTGTTCACCATGTGGTGAAGAAAATGGTGGTTCAAATATGGTTGAAGGTTCAGGTAAACAAGTATCAGAATATAATCCCTCAATCAATTTACAAATGGATGATACGGTTTACTACGGAGGAATGCAATATATATTTAAAGGAACTACAGTTATAGATGAAACCACTGGTGTCCAGTCTGTACTTGAAGGCTGTCCAAAATGGATAGATTTAACATATGTGGACCCAGTAACTCAAGATATTATACCTTATGTGGGTTCTGATGGCGTGGCATGGGCAGGTGGTTATACAACTAATCCGACTTTTAATTTAAGTAATTGGGAAAATAAGTCGGGAATAAACTTATTAACGTATTCGTTATGGCAATAAAATTAATATAGAATGGCAAGAGATTCCGACGGTAAACGCAATCCATGTGGAGCTTATCTTCCCGATGCTTCCCCTGTTATTTTAGAACCGTCTAATAGTAAATGTAACGATGGAGAGCCTCAAGAAGGTTGGGCTAACAGTGGAAAAGGGCAAGGATTTTGTTGTGATATGATGTCTAGAATAGACTCAACAGCACAATGGGTTTACTCATATCTTTATGTACCCTTTGTTAGTGCTTTTGCGGTAGGAGGGAATTGTAAAGGGTGCCCTAATCAGGTCTACAAAGAAAACTACTCTAAAACCGGGATTAATGGAACAGGGGGCCAACCTTGTCGATACAACCTCTCCGCTATTTTTCCAGGAGGTTGGGATGATGAATGGCACCAATGTTATTTTGGTTTAGATAACGCTTTTGGTTGTACAAATCCTAATTCTTATGGTATTGTGTTACCGAGTACACCACCTGGTGTTACTTCACACGCTGGGTCACCTAACGGGACCTGTACAGAAAATTGTATGCAATTAACTAGTAGTTTTTATATCGACTACGCTGTTGCGGGTACAAACCTAGCAATGGCACAATACCCACCAACTAATTATAGTAGACAGGCTTATTTTGATTGTGAACCACCAGTATATGATAGTAATGGTAGTGCCGGTGTTTCTGGTAGTAAACTAATATATGTTGGATATGCTCCAAGGGCACTATCTGTAGGTGGTAACAGCAACAGCAACAGTGACGTTTTATTGACTCAACCCACAGTAGTAAATGCTACTACTTATCGGATGGATGATGATAATTTTCAGGGGTATTTACCACCTAACTATGATTTAAGCAACGCTTGGGGTGGAAAAACCACATTCGAACCTACGAACACTGACCCACATTTATGGAATAGAAAAAGTAGTTGGAACATGGTAGACCCTAATGGTCCAGAAACTAGCTTTATGGATTTTGATAGTTGTTGTACATTTGTTAGTTTTGGTTGTAAAGACCCTAATTTTGGTAGTTATAGTTCACAAGCTCAACTTAATTGTGATGGGGTATCTCAGACTAATCAGGCTGATTCTAGTGGGAACTGTCAAAGAGAAGATGGTTCTACTGGAATTTGTTATGATGGACTTAATTGTAACGCTTGTATTGATGACGACGACCAATCACCTAATTATAATAGTTATTATCCTGTTGGTGACCCAAATATAGTAACCACCAATTATGACCCACAATCCGGCAACACTTGTTATCAAGAAACGTGGGACGCCTGTGGTGGAGGTGGAACATTAAGTCAGTCTGGGTGGAATGAAATGGAAAGTAATAGACCTACTTCTGATTTATATGGTCAGGGTCAATTTTGGGCTAAAGGTGGGGACAACGTAACAGACTCTAATGAAAGACCACTATGTCAATGTAATAATCAAGGGTGCACTCTTGTGGGGTACGATAACTACTCATCACTTAACACTTTAGATTGTACAGGTGGTTCCATTGACCCAAACGGAGGCAATGATGTATCCTGTTGTGTTAGAACAGAATTTGGATGTACCGACCCAACCTACAACAACGGAAGCCAAAATAATTATTTTTGTACTATTACACAGGGAGGACAGACTGTACCTCAAAATGCTAGTTCTTGTATGGACCCAAATACTGGGACTCCTTGTTTTAACGGCAACTGGACATGTGGTCCGAGTAGTGGTGTAATACCTTTAGGTGGAGTACCCATGTCTCCCCAACTACCTAACGGTACATTTATAACTACCAATCCTACAATTACTGTAATAGATGATGGTAGTTGTGAGAATACAACAATTCCAGGGTGTTTAGACGATGGTGGTATTCTAAATGGTGGTACCTGGCCTACCCCATTATATCCAGGTTATTCTTCTTTAAACTTTGATGTTGGTGCTACAACACATGTACAAGTTATGTGTATATACGCTTTTGGATGTGTTGATAGTCAAGCTACAAATGTACCACTTCTACCCGTTTGTAATGAACCCATCAATATGTCGTTAGTTGCTAAAGCAGATGAGGTAAATAATGGACCTTTCCCACCAACCGACCCTATAGATTTTGGATTTGTTCAAAATAATTTAATTCCAGACATTACTTGTTGCACATATGATATTGAAGGAGAAGGTGCAGGATGTACCGACCCTAACGCTTTAAATTATAACCCATTAGCAAATATTGATAATGGTTCATGTATATTCAATACCGAAGGTTGTACGGACCCAACAGCTATAAACTTTAACCCTAACGCTAATTTAGATGATGGTAGTTGTATATACTCCCTAGACTTTCCAGAAGAGGGAAATAATTTCCTAGACGGGTCTTTAGTCCAATTATGTAGAGAACCTTTAGTTAAAGAAGAAGTATTAATGAACGTTTGCCAACCAACAGAAATACAATCAGAAGTATTTATTGAAAGAGGTAAACAATCGGTGTTTGAAACCAACCAAAGATTGGGGGAAGTAAGAACTATAGGTGGCCTTATAATATATGGTTATGGTTTTTATAACATAAAAGAACAAATATAAAAAAAAATGGCTTTAGGCACTTACGGAATTAAAAGATTATCTGATGTTTCACCAGAAAACGTTGAGATACTTTCATTATATACTGAATCGAGAGAATCGGTAGGTGATGCTACAATAACAAAACTAGACGCGAGGAGTATTTTAACACCCTATTACCATAATTCGGAAACTGGTGGTAACTCCGGTATCGAATTATTGGGTGGTATGTACAATCTAAGGTTACCTTACAATGATTTTAGTAGTAAAGGTATATATAATCTAATAATTAGACCTTTGGAAATTAGAACTACAATTACGGATTGTGGTGTACTATCCTCACTACCTAATGTTAAAGGTTTGGTTTTTGATTTAAATAATGTACCTACAGAATCTAGAAATAAATTTGTAAATAATGGGTTAGTTGGATACAGGATAGAGTATTTAAATGAAGACGGAACTAAAATACCTAATTTTTATAGATTAATTACTTCTTCATTTTTTTGTGAACCGATAACACAAAATTTAACTAACAGTAACCAAAAAGCTATTAGGTATAGATATATAAATGGGGGGAGTAATCTTTTATTCTGTACCCTAACACCTACTTCAGCACCCTCTAACAAACCTACAGCTTTACCTTTTATAGGTCAACCAGCACAGTCAGTAATAATTACCAATACCCATTTTAATCCCGTACATATTGAGATAGAAATGGTAGATTACGATATTGATAGTTTAGGTATCGCGTTATACGGTAACCAAACTAAGTCACTTAGTGATGGAATTTATACAATTTACGATAGTGGTAATAACATTTACAAACAATATAATTTATACGAAACAAGAGACCAATTTGGAGCACCGTTATATGAGGTGAGACAAGATAGGGGTAATAATATAGACTTTACTAAAGCGTTTAATAACATTGCAGAACAGTAATGGCAGGACTATACAATAATAATATAAATCCTATCCCAGGAAATGGAGCGGATGTATTTGGAGATAAATTGGTGGGTAACCAGTTCGTTGATGGTGTATCACAATTTACTTTAGGTAACTTTAGTGTGTCCAGTAATTTTACACAAAAAGACTCTAGAAATTTTTCTTTGGGTAATTTCTCGGAACCAATAAACCTTGAAACCCTACAAATTACAGATATAAATGAATCCAGGATATTAGCTTCTAACAAACTAGAAGTTTTTATAAGATTTGACAGAAGTAAAGTCACTAATTATACATTATATGGTTCATTAAGAGAGAGATTAAAAGTAGCAGTACAACAAGTAATTAATAAATTTCCAGCTTCAATGAGTTTTAACCAATTCAGGACTTGGGATGATTACATGAGTGGTGAAACAGCGACTAACGTAACCTTTAACCCTAATACTAACGAAACAACTTTAAGTTTAAATTTATATACATTATTTAATCCTTTTGGTATAGAATTCACACAATCGTCATTAGTATCTACAGGGGAAGAGATTAACATAATTAGAAATTTACTTTTTTCTTTTAAAAAATATTCCCTATACAAAAATAATGTACAATATCCTTTAACATTTATAGAGGCCACATCGGGAAATACAAACATAGGTAATTTAAACATACAAGTACAAGGTAACCCATTTAGTGGGAATTCTAGTACAACTGACACATTTTTAATTAAACCTAACACGTTAACTACCGAAGAATCTTTTGATTCTATGGAAGACATTGAACGATTTTTAGTTGAAAGAAATCAAAACCCAATATATACGGCTAAATTTCAACAACCATTAGAAGCTGATAATGGTGTTGTAATTAAAGGAACCACATCAGTAACATGGCCAAGTACTTCGGATAATAATTTAATTATTGAAGGTGATTTATTTAACTCATATTTAGATAAATTATATGATGTAGCTGGTGGGTTCGATAAATATAAGACTAATTTAATATCTAGATTTTTAACTACCGCAGCATTTAAAGAATTCGACACATATGATGAAAAAGTAGATAAAATTTTAAAAATATATGGTAGAAGTTTTGATGACGTTAAAAAATATATAGATGGTCTTGCTTACATGACCAACGTAACATACGATAGTCAAAATAATATACCTAACGAATTACTTAAAAACCTAGCCCAAACATTAGGGTGGGGAACACCTTCCGCTATTAAAAACGAAGGATTTTTAGATACAATATTTAAGCGAAATGAAAACCCTGAGTATCCATCACAAGGTGTTAGTGAAACACCTTCTGAATTAGATTTTGAATTATATAGAAGATTGTTGGTTAATACCGCTTATCTTTTTAAAAGTAAAGGTACTAGGAGGGGTATAGAATTTATGTTAAGGTTTGTGGGAGCACCCGAGGCTTTAATAGAGTTTAATGAACACGTCTATGTCGCTGGACAACCAATGAACATGGAAAAGTTCAAAGACTTTGAATTAAAAATATCTGGAGGCACATATACTGAAGAAAAACCAGTATTACAAACATATTTTTCAGCAGCTACAAATACTTTTCCACCAGTAGTAGTTACAGGGTTTAGTCAAGGGTACGAGACCGTAACGAGAACAACCTCTATTAACCCACAAGACTTACCAGTAGATATCCAAGGATACCCAACAGTACCCAGGTACGGCCCTAACGCATATTTTCAAGCGGGTGCAGGATGGTTTGAAGAAACCACAGAACACCGAGGTAAAGAAGTTTTAGATTTAAAAACTTCAATTTTTACAGGTAACACACCATTTATTAAAACCAAATTAAATCAATTTACTTATGGTGAACCATATTTAGAACTATATAGGAAATTTCCAGATTCTAAATTAGGTTTTCCTATTGTTAGAACTGTAGATAATAAAAAATCTTGGGTTAAAAAAGACAGTGAAGATTTTAGATATCTTAATTTACCTGACAGAGGTACTAACTACCAAACTAAAAATGATAAGTTAGTAGTTAACGTAAAAAATGTTGACGTATTTTTGAATGTGGGTCAAGGATTAGAATGGGACGTTTGGAACTTTTCAAAAAGATATAGTTGTCCTTTCGGACCTAACGTTTTAAGTTCCCCATATCCTGGAGTTGGAGGACCTGACTGGACAGAAATATTAGCAGATGCTACTAAACTGTCTTTCTTTGAATTTGCTCAAAAATTTTGGACAGTTTTAATAAATGTTAAAAACAGACAAACCATAGATGATGGTCACGCGGGTGGATACCCCACACTACTTAGTACTTACCTAGATTACATGAATAGTAGTCAGACATGTGGGATACCTAGTAACCAGTACACCTATGAAAAAATGATTGCTTATGTTGAAAATATGGGTGATTATTGGATTAGACTCTTAGAACAATTAATTCCAGCTACCACTATTTGGCAAGGTGGAGTTAAATACGAAAATTCTATATTCCATAGATACAAATATTCTTACAAACACGAACCATTATGTGATGATATAGACTGTTTTGGTTCGTTCGTTAATTGCTGTTACCCCATATCAAATGATATTTTAGTGGGTGCTGTAAACGAATGTGGTGAACTTGGTTTTTCGGGTGCTACTTGGCAAAACAATATTACACTAGGTGGTACTAACTATACGGGTAATATCTATTATAGTAGTACTACAATAACTGACATTCCTAGTACTGATACTTGGTTAAATGATATGGTAGGGATATTAAGTGGTATTACCGCGGACGTAAGTGACCCAAACCACACACTTACGTATTATTTAATTAATGATAATAATACACCTACCAGTATTCCAATAGACCAACCAAATTGTATTGTAATACAAGGACCTTGTGGTACGGGAGAAGAAATATGTTACACATCTACAACAATAGTGGAAATATATGACCCCTGTGTTAGTCTAAGTTGTAGTCCTGGGTTTACTTTAGTAGGTGATAATTGTGTTTCAACTACAGCATCTACTGTGGTAAGTGGTGAAACAATAATCGCAGCGTCTAAAGCTTCAGCCTATGGAGGTTATGGTGCTAGGTTTTGTGTCCCCAATACTTATGCTACTTGTGGTGCGGGTGCCTTAGCATCGGATTTCTTACAAATAACTGGAATACCTTTTTGGGGCACTTTGTTATCCACAGACGGTAGATTAAATGAAGTTGGTGTTTGGTTAACTGAACCACCAGTAATTGAAAATGAATGGATAGGTTTTTCTACTTGTATTACAGCCACAACGGAAGGACAATATTTAATTGCGTTGGCTGGTGATAACGGACTTAGATTTTCAGTAGATGGTGTATTGTTGGTTGAAAATCCGTGGGATGGTAGTCTGGGTGCTGTAGAGAACTTTAGAAATTGGTGGGTTTGGCCATTAGATTTATCCGCTGGTGAACATGTTATTAATTTGGAAGGGTATGATGTCTCAGGGGTGGAATCTTTTGGTTGTGAAATTATTGGACCTTATTCGGCTGGTACATTTACGGACAACACAGATTTTAATTTTTTCAGTGGGCAAACAGGCATTGATTCATACACCGCAAATACTTTTTTCAAAAGTTCGGATGAGATTGGTGGTACGTTTAACACCCAAACTAACCTATGTCCTTCTGGTTATACATATGATGTCTGTAGTGATTCATGTATCCAATTCCAAGAAAGCGCTTGTGTAAGTGGTTATACTACAGCTACAACAGCTACTACGGTTTGTGTTACATACCCGGAAGGAGAAGACTTATGGAACTTTAATAACGGTTCACAACCAAACTGTTTTAAATCAGATATTTGTCTTACCTTAAATACTTGTGAAATATGTATTCCTATATGTTATAGTGATGAACACGGAGATAATGATATTCCTTTATACAGTCCTTTAGAAACTTATAACTACGGTGATACGGTATTATTCCTGGGTGATATATATATTTGGGAAGGTGGCCCTAGTGGGGGTCCCACACCTAGACCTACAGATACATCATCAAAAAACTATTGGAGAAAATTACCAGCTATAGAGTGTATACCATTTTTAGGGGGTAACAACTTTATGGAAGGTGTAGATTGTGATAACTTTGATGAAGTAATAGAACCACCAGAAATAACAGGTACCACAGTAACCACTCAACCAGAAATATTTAAAGACGGAATTTTTAATGTCGGTGGTCAAGATTGTTTTGAGTCTACCTATAATCCTTGTGAAGAATTGGTGGACGCTTGTGCTTGTATGGCAACTTATCCTGACTTTCCCACTAACACACTCTTTACATTAGGTAAGGTAGTGTGTTGCCCTGGTAATGAAGATGTGACTCCGACTAAATGGATTAGAGTAAATGGGTTCTATGACCTAATAAGTGGGACATTTACACCATCGGACACAGCATGTAAGGAAGTAGAAATATTTTTTTCACCACTTTGTCAGTACCCACAACCAGCATCTGTCAAATGTTGGGCACCATGTGATAATGAAAACTCAGCAGCTGGTATTAGTAGTGGAGGTATTTGGGGTAAAGAAACTATAAATAGGAGAGATAATTTACCACCAATAATTGTCAATGACCGTAGTGACCCATGTGACCCACAAGAACCAACCGAACCAACCAACATATGTTTAGAGTGTGACGAGACCCCATCTAAAAATATAGATTTAGAATTTTACGATATACCATTAACTCAGGTACCACAAAGAGTTATGAACTTTACTTTGTCTCAAGATGAACTACAAGAAAACTTTAGCATTTCACCTAACTCAGCTCTAAGTCAATTTGAATCTGGTTTTTTCAAATTTAAAAAAGCTAGAATTAACCTATGTTGTTTGGGAGATAAATTTACTAATTACTTTAGAGTCTACCATAGGACAGGACCAGTTCCTGAACAACAAGGAGACCAACAACAAATATCTTATGGTCATGTAGAACAAAACTTTGACGTTAATCAAAATACCATAGTTGAGTTTTATTATTTACAAAGAGGACCTATCGACCAATACTCAAATCAAACAGGTGATGGTTTTGATAGTGGTTCTAGTCTTAACGGTGGTGGTAAACCACTACCACAATTTAATAGAAATAACCCATTAGATGGTTTGTATATGTTTATACCACAAAGTACCAATTCATTACAATCACCCCCACTTATTGTAGATAACCCGATACTTGGTCAAAATACCCTGAATAGTAATCCAACATTTTCATCTTTTTTTAGTGGTATTGTTGAATTTTGTGCTCAAATAGGTCGGAAGAACCCCGGAGGTTCTGTTGGGCAATATAGATTAAATAAAATTACTAATGATAGTTTATATTTGACTGATAACGGGACCGGTACTAATGACCTAGAAACTACTGATTTTATTGACCGTTATTGGGCATTGGACCCATCCTTCAACAACGGAGATGGGATATACGGTGCTTTAGACACCCCGTATTTTGAAAGAATGGTAGGTTCTATTTTAGGTTCAAATAGTAACCTGAAACTTTTAAGGTTGAGATATAATTGGGAGATGCAATTAAGTTGTAACGGTAGAGAAGTTAATTTATTGACGTTTACCCCATTAATGTCCCCAGAAACCACAGTGTATACTAACGGAGACGTTCCACTATCCCCAGATTGTGGTACAGATATGAGAGCACCGATAGTTAATCAAAATGTGTCTAGTAGTAAACTCACAGTTAATCTTGCTGAAAAAGTGTCAAGAGGAAATGTAATTGATGTTCCTATAGATAAGACCATGATTGAAATTGGTGATGTTGGGGAGACTTTAAAAAATTATAATGTATCACGAAGTGAAATTTACATCATTAGTAATACAAACCCCTTAAGGAATAACAGGTCTATAGAATATAATAGTCCAGTAACCATTACAAATACTAACGGACCAACAAGTGAAACCTTTGTTGAAAATAATAGGAAAAGAATAAAATTAGGTTGGTTAGATAAGATTAGTCAAGGTAGTAGTAATAATAATTTAAATATAGAATTTATTAGTACTGAAAACCAAGCTAGGTTTGCACAAGACATTAGAAAAAAATCTGTAGGTAATGGTGTACTAACTATACCTACTGAAGGATTGGTATCACTACAAGAAAATAATGACGAAAACGTTACATTCTATAACCCAAATAATAATAGAAGTGTTGATATTAGGGTTAATGTAGATGGTGAGAACACTAATAGAAATTATGTGACCTATACCGATTTAAGGGACTGGGCACTAAACACTATAGGAGAAATAAAAAACTTTAGTAATAAAGAGGTAATATATGGTGAGGCAGGGTTAGTTAAAAGGTTCCATATTGGACCTACTTATACTAGTAATGTTGCCAACTCCCAATACCATATTGGGTTGGTACCTATAGGTGATGTGGAAACAGAGTTTTTAATCTCTACTTTAGGTAGTTTTGAAGATTATGTTAAAAATCAGACTGGAAGTACAAGTAGTGGATTAACGATAACTTTAACTGGTTTAAGTACCAATTATTCTGGTTACACTAACTTAAGCGGGTATACCGATAACCAAGAACAGAACATAAGTCCTGATTTTGTTTTTGATATTTCGTTAAAAGGTTCAAACATGTCATTAAATTCTAATGTAGCAATGTCTGACCCCATACAAGGTGAATTTAGGTTATTGGGTGACGATAGACAACTACAACCATCTATCCCACTACAATTAGTTGACCGAGAACCAGTACTATTTAATCTTACAAGGCAAGATGTGTCTATGGGTGGTGAATATTTCCACTACAAAGTGCCAAAAACACAAAACTATAGGTTACAATATAGGAGTCATTTAAAACTTGAATATATTGACGAAGGATGGTGTGACTATTTAAATGTTTATCGTAATATAACACAAAACACTTTTCCTAGTAACGATTACGAATTTAAACAACTTATAAACTCTAGTATATTATATGAAGGTGGATTCCCGTCCGCTCCCGTAGAATACCAAGAAGGTAATGTGGTTAACCCATACACACAATCTTATGGTTCGTTAGTCCCAGTATTCGGATATAACCCTAATAAAGGATTAGGTAACTTTAGTACTACAGTATTTATAGAAAGAGTCACTTCAGGAACTACTTCAGCTACCACATTAGGTAGTTATACGGTGTCCAGTAATTCCACCACTTATCCAAATACCGATGAAACACTAATATTACCCTATAATAATTCTGATAAGTTTACAGACTTATATCAGTGTACTGGTAGTACTGGGACCACAGTTGTATTTACTAAAAAATGTGACATTTATATAGACACTGGAAGTATTTTATTAAATGAAGGAGACGAAATAAGATTGAAAGTGAATGTAGATTGGCAATCTACTACAAAAGCTTTTACTGGTTCTACTACGGGTACCACCGTTAATCTCACATTAGGTAGTAATTACGATAGTGTTCCACAATCCAGACCTTGGTTTAGAGTAATAAATAAAGAATGTAATCTCGGTACATCAACCAATTACTTATACTGGCAACCTAATGAAGACAGTATTTTAACTGAGTCTTTTATGGATGGTAAAAATGTACCACCAGCACCAGATGACCGTAAAGGTAAACTTACTTTATTGAATTCTATAGGTCAGGAGACTAATTACTTGGTACCTAAAGTCCGTAGAGATAATTTAAATGAATTAACTTATTTAGATATTCCTAAAGTAGAAGACTATAGGGGACCATTAAATTTAATACCGACAGATAGTAAAACCAACAGATGGGTAAAAGCTATTGAAGAAGGACGCATTACCGACTATAGAATAAATGACACTAAAATGTTAAATAAAGTTGGAGACACTAAAGTACAATGGAGTTTACCTATTAATGTAAATGATAGTATAGAAAGTATTAGTTTAGACGACTCTTCCAACAGTTTTATAGTACAGTCAACTGTGAACGTTAAAGGAACTGGTAATAGTTTTGATATAATTAATACTTTACAACCTAACGTTACCATGGAAAGTATTAAAGAACCTAAAAACGAGAGTCAAGATTTAATGAGTAGAGGAACAATTTCTTACATATCATCTAGACCTTTAGAAGATAGAACTATAGATTTTAGGGAAAACCATACTATAATTAGGGATAAAGTGGTCATAATTGAAAGTGGGGTGTACGATAAGGACACACCAACACCTACACCTAGTAGACGAGAGTTTTGTAAGTGTAGTAGAAATGAGTACTTAGAAGTACCTAAGGATAGTAATTCACCATGTTCTAAATGGTGTTGTGCTAATAATTACAAAGGTACCGAATATTATGGTTGTAAGGGTAAAACACCTAACCAATGGAAGGAAGGTTTAAGTAGGGAAACTATAGTGAGTAGTAAACCATTAATAATAACAGAGGGTAAACCTCCTGGTGTTATAAGATTTTAAAGTGTAAAAAATGCCATTTGTAAATAATTTTAATTTAAGTACTACAACGACCCCTACTGGTCCGTACATATACAATTTTAATCAAACTAATCAAGTCAGTTCAATTTTAAATGATTGTAACGGTTCTATAACTAATGTAGGTATAACAGGTGGTACACCACCTTACACTATATCCTGGCAAGGACCAACAGGTGCTACTGGACAGTTCACATCAACAGACATTAATTTAACTAATTTATGTGCAGGAAGTTATACAGCCACCACTACAGATTCTACATCTAGTAGTAATGTGGAGGTTATAGAGATATTAAATCTAAGTGCTGGTACTTTTTCAGCGTCAACAATTGATAGTAGTTGTTTAAGTAACATTAACCAGTATTGTAAGATACGGGTACATAGTTTTAATCATAATCAAGACAATTTTACGTATATATTATATAGAGATGGTAACCTTATAGAAAGTTATGTTGGTACGGTAGGGTCTGAACTTCACGATTTTGTAAATTTAGAACCAGGAAATTACACATTAACCGCTTATGATGGTGTTAGCATTGGTTATGATAGTATATCACCAGCTAACCCAGCGTGTTTAGATGGGTATACCCTAGATTCTAATAATTACGGACAGGCACTCAACACTTATACGGGACTTTCTGCTGTACACATAGTAGACGAATTCTATAAAACCAATTTAATGAATGATTTTATTATTAAATTTGGTAATGGTTACGGGCCACACCCTAATTTTACACCAGTACCCGCTGGAGCAACTATATGTTTTGAAACTGGTTTAAAACCAGATGGGAGTATTGATGTAGACGACCCATACGTGTGGTTATATACTGGACATACTAGTACTAGAAAAACGGATAATAGTACGGATTGGTATCTAGGTGCTTTAGATTATCCTATGGTTGACGGTTCACAAAATGGTCCCCCAGGTCTTATAGGTTTCGGTGACGTGGGTAAATTTTATTTTAATACTGCTATAAATAAATTTGTTATAAGAGTACAAGTGGTATCACTGAATCCAGACTCGTGGTCAACTATACACTCTTACGGTGTTAGGGATAGATATGAGTCAATAGCTAGTGATATAATGACAGGTACTACTTTTTATAATACAGCTACAGCTGCACCAACTGGGCAGATAGGTTATACTGTTACTGGGACAACTAATGATGTTTGTGAGTGGCAAGACCTAACATCAACAAGTGATTCATTAGTTCTTTTAGATGGTAACTCTAATTATGATATATACGCTTATAGTGAATGTTCTTATTTAAACTATACCCATCAGTTTTCTATTGGTTCATCTTTTAATGATGATGACACTATTGGTGTGATATTAGCTAGATTTGAGGACACATTAGGGATATATGGTTCAGTTAATTCACAACAAATACTAACATTGCAATTTAATAATGTTACTGATGTAAATAGTGTTGCGGTTTATTTGAACCCTAATGGTAATTCTTCTTTTGCTTTTATGGACCCAACTAGGAAAGTTGTTAACTGTGGTACTGATACAGTAACTGGTTGCGTCACAATTGTTGGGGACAATGATATTACTGGACATACTTCTACCGTATTGACTAGGCCTAGAAAAAACTCACCCTTCACTACAGGTAATTACATCAACCAAGGAAGTACCTTTGTAAAAATAACTAGAGAAGGTCCATTGGGGGAGAAATTTAATATAAAAATGACAGATGTAATGATTAATACTGATGTTGGGGGACAAAAACCGTTTAATAGTGACTATGAAATAAATTTTAATTTATTGGATAAAAATACGTGGTCTGGTGAATCTAGTTCAGCTAAAGATATCCCATGGATACCCACAGACGGATTACATAGATTTTTAGGTTCCCAGCAGATTGGTTATTTACAAGCCTCCCAAAGAGGGACCAATTTTTATAATATAGGATTTACTGGTACACAATCTAGTTACATTTCAACCACAAGTAATTTTGGTGGAAGTCAAACCCAATTGTTCCCACTATACAATTCTGATTTGGACGGTGTACAAATGTCTCTAAATAAAGAACTAGAATTCTATTCGTCTATAGGTGGTGGTGCGGAAGTAGGTAAACCCACAGTACCTAAAGTACAACCAAAACCTACAGTGTTAATGCAAACTACTCAGATACCTTTAGCGGTGTTTTCTGGTGGTAGTAAAATAAACGTAGCAACTAAAGACTATAAGATTTATAGGGATAAAGATTATATTGCACAACCAGAAACTGAAGATGGAGAAATTAAAGCCCCGTGTATTGAATTAACTTTTAAGTGGGAAAAAAACGTTACTAATATTATAGACGGTAATATGTTACCCTATTATTCAGTACACGCTTATTCTCCTGAAAATAAAAGATTTATTTCACAACCTATAAGTTTAAGAATTTTTGACAATGATAAAGATATTAAATATATCATGGACAATACTAATCAGGTTATAGGTGAAGGATTACAAGTCACAGATTGTTTAAATTTTGAACCCACATTAAATGGTTCTGAATTTTTAGTTAAACCTAATTACATATTTAAAAATAAATTAGATAATTTAGAAACTAATAGTTGTGGGATTGTACCATCAGTTAGTGGTGGTACTGGGTACACACCTTCTGAAAGGTGGTATGATACTTTTGAAAATAATGTAGATTTAGTATTAAAAGGTGGTAAAGACATTACTGGAAGTTTTGCCTGGGATGAAGACGGACTACAGATGTCTAGACAATATGGGTTATATGATTCGGAAACAGATTTTTATTTTATTACTGAACCAAGAGTGCAACAACCTAATCTTAACACTAACGGTATAGAATACGGTAGACCAAACGAATGTGGTAAATTATTGACAGAACAACATATAGTTATGTCAGCTTACACAAGTGGTACCACTACAATGCCATTACTAGTAGAGGGTAGTCCTTATAATGTAGTTTTGAATTTTCCAGCGGGAGGGACACCCCAAGTAACACTTAATGGTTTAACCTTATTTGCTTCACAAGATGAAGATTTGGACGATGGTGGGGATTACTATTTCAACGGAACACAATTACTAACTTTTAGGACAGATATTTTAAAACCCGAAGACCTAATAAACATTATATATGTTCCAGGTACTTTCGAAAGGTCATATTACTTTGATAGCTATGTCGTGCCACCCACAATACCAAGTCTTACTGGTGGGACATCGGTTACTGGTAACACATTGTATACAGATAGTTATTATTATTATTTTAAAATGAGTTATGAACCGATAGGTGATATTGGGTTAACGTTAAATGGTTCTATTTTAACACAGAATAGTGATTTTAAATTAATTAATCGTGATACAATCCAGTTCACAGGGATTCAGTATCCTACTGGTTTACAAGAAAATGACGTTCTTTCACAATTCTACTTTACTCGTATTACCCTGCAAGGTACAGCTGGCACTAGTAACCCAACTGTTGAGGTGGGAATAAATAGTCAGTACGGATATGAAGATGTGTTATTATTATTGGTTAGGAATGAAATAGGTACTATTGTGTATGATGAAACACAAACGTGTGAATTAGAACAATTTGGTTCGATACTAAAAATATTTACTATTACTGTTCCCGAACCAGGAAAGTACAGTTATAGTGTGGTTAGAACAGTTAATTACACTTTAATAAATGGTGATGAGGTTAGTAGTTCAGAAACTTCACCATCGTATAAATTTAATATTCCAGCATCAATTTTCTTTGGTTCTGAGAAATATAATTAAAATAAGGATAAGAAAGGTAGGAATAGAAATTAAAAGTCCCACCATTAATATTTATAAAATAAACTAAAAGATGAGTTATATATTAAAAACACCAAGTAGTGGTCTTATAAGTGTCCGATTGACAGACGCGGGAAGAAAAAAACTTTCACAAGGACAACTATCAGTTACCCAATTTCAATTAGGGGACAGTGAATTTTGTTACAATTGTTACAATGACGTACTGTCCCAGTCTAACGGAGTATTCGTAACCGAACCAAAATGGAACGCACAAAACATTTCAAATGTGTCGTATGAATTGAATAAAATGAATGTTATGTACCCTATTCCTTTGTCTGACGTTAATTCTGGTCAGACCTACGGGGTAGTGCAACCTAACCCCACAGAGCACACTGTTTATAATACAGCTAGAACTAGAGGATTTTTCACTGGAGATAACACTGACGGTTTTTCAGCTTTAACCAACTCATCTTATGTTTACTCATCTAATTGGTGTGCACCCTTTAGTGGTTTAACTGGAAGTAGTTTGATGTATATGACTAGTGGCTCATGTAATTCTATTAACTACACCCCAACCGTTGGGGATATATTAATGGTTCAATATAATGGACCTTACCAGAGTCAATCTCCATCTTGTAGTACAACATCTTTAAATGTACCATTAAATAACCCTATACCTTACTTGTTTTATAATGTAGTTTCCGCGACAACTAACCTAACTGGAGGTACTATAATAACCAGTGCTAATACAGGTACTACTGAAATTATAGTCCATCTTGACCGTAATATACCAGATTTTAGTATGTATAGTGATAATGGTTTATGTGCACATGTTACAGTATATCCCCAAGGAGACATGTTAAATTTTTATGGACATGACACACCAATACCATATTGGTCACCAGGTTCATTATCTTTTGATAATAATTGTGATGTTTCAGTAGCGGATGTTAATGTTTGGAACATGAACATTAACTGGACACAATACTACGACAATACATTAAATTGGGCAACAGTAGCTGGTACACAATCATCCTACGAAAATGTGAATCAGTATGGTTCCAGTGGTTATTGTAGTAGTAAAGAATATTTAGGTTACAATAATTATGAGGCTCAGTTTGATAGTACAAATGTTGAAGATTATTACGGTTCCATACCAGTACCTGGTTATTCACCCCAATATTCAGGAACATTTATCAGAGATTCATTTGGTAGAATTAGAACCATCGTACCAGAAGACCAAAGGTGTGTAGCTATACTACACTATAGTAATTTAACTATCTCTAACTTTTATGGTGAAAAATTTGCACTTATGGAAACAGGTCAGGGTGGAGCTAATGGTGTAGGTGAAATGCAAAACTTTAAAATAGATATGCCTACACTGATGTGGCATAAGAAAAAATCGGGAATATATTCTAATGGTACTGGAACGGGTAATGGTGATGAGTGTAGAATAGGTCAAACTTTTTACGTTAAACCTCCAGGTTATGATAATGTAGCTCAAGTGCAATACATATCTTCTACAGTAAATACCGACATGAATGAACCTGGATTAAGGTACTACCATTTATGGGACGATAATTTAGCTTCCACATCAGGAAACACATCAGTACCTAATAGAGTGGGTAAGGTATTCCCTGATTTACAAATGATAACAATAGATGACCAAGAACTTGTAGCGGCTATGAGTTATAAGTCTAATAGAAATTGGACACTCCCAATGCCGAAACTAGAACTCTTACCTGAAGGTACTTGTGCTTGTCCTTCACCAGCTACTTGCACAGACGGTTTCTTCAACAACAACGGTTTAAATTTACCGAATAGTGAAAAGGCATGGGTAAGTTACTTATTAGAAAGTAGTTCAGGTTATACTACAGGTTTACATTGTAATTATTACGCATCAATTGTTGGTGACACAACTACTGGAGCACAAGACGTACAAATACAATTTGGTAAGGAATTTCCTTTCATAAGACCATATGATAACACTTTATGTGTACCATATTCTGGTTCTGGTGTCCAAGTAGATAAGTTCTCTGTACTATATCAAAAAACAGCTAACGGTGCCGCACCTGACCCAACATTATGGCAAAAAATAGACATGACCTCAAATATAAATGGTCATACGGTAGGACAACCCATTCAGGCTAGTGGTATGACAACAAGTACATTCACTTTAACATGTGATACGTTATTAAGTGCTACCACATATAATTTACATGACTATATAAACATATCTTTAAATAATAATCAAGAAACCAATAACTTACAATTTGGTGATGAGTACTTCTTTTACGGAAACTTAAATACAGATATTATGGCTACCATCTATGAAATGAGATACGGAGTTACTTTAGCCCCAGGGCAATTTAACACCTCACTTAACCCAAGTTGGAATAGTAATAATTTAGTTAGGCTTACTGAAATAGGTTTATATGATAATACAAATGATTTGATGGCAATAGCAAAACTTAAAAATCCTACCAAAAGATTAGGAGCTCAAACATTTCAGATAAAAATTGATTTTTAATAATCACTAGATGGGATATTTAGGTAATTTAGATAGAATCAAAACTCTTGAACTTTTTTTAACGGATAAAGGCAAAGAGTTAATGCTTAAAGAAAACGGTATGGGTCTTCACGATTTAATATCACAATTTTCTTTAGACGATAGGGACTATGATTACAGAAGAACTAGTAATGTTTGGGTAGATGGGATATCCCCAGTACCAGATGGAAGTTTATTGCCTTATGGTACAACACAATTTGGAATAAATAACGGTGGAGTACTATCAGATGTGGATTTTAATAATGATTGTAGGCCTAGTGAGGATACAAACACTACGCCATTTAGTGAAAATTGTTGGTATGATATGCCTGATGTTCGTGGAGACAGGGGTAATTTAATACTAAACTGTTATGGTGATACTGGTCAGACACAAGGAATTAAATCTTGTACTAATGTCTATGCTTTTTACGATGTAACTTCTGTACTAAAGACTGATGCCGATGCTGCAAAAATAGGTTTAAATGATTGGTTTGCTGGTATATCAGCGTCTACACCTAATTACAGTGGTAAATTATTCCATATTGCTGTTTTTGGTGAAAGATGGATTAATACAAGTTGGTACCCTTGGAATGGTAAGTTAGATACTTGGGACTGGACACCGTGTGGTAATGGTTTAATAGACTCTTCCTCACCATTTTGGGATTATTGTAAACCGCCTTACACACCCTACGATGGGAATAGTTCTACTTTTTTAGGTCCGATAACTGGACCAGCTGGTGCGGGGATACCTGAATATAGGGCACCAGTTACTGGTTTATATTTACAAGCTGACCTAGCAAATAATACTAACAAATACGGATTCAATACTGGTGATTGGACAGGATTTAATGTTTTACCACCTAACACTATAAGGGGAGGTTTAACCCCTAATGGTACTGGTGGTAGAGCAGAATTTTGGACTACAGGATGTACATTCGTTAATCGTGAAGCTCCTGGTTATGGTTACAATAGGACACCACATAATAGTTTCGATTCGATTGGTGTTACAGCTTCTACTAATTCGAACGGGGATATTGACTACATATTTAACCCTAACACTTTTAGTGCCGATACCACTCTTAGTGCTTACACACCAAATGACTTTACAATTACGTCACCGATTTCTGGTCTAGTTCAGAATACAGAAGAATTATTTGGTAATTTAACAGTTAACTCTTGCCAAGATAATTGTTGTCCGTCTAACTACCCAGAACTTGGGTATACGGGACCTGGATTATTTGGGTGTCAAGACTGTAGTCCATTTGATAATACTATAACAAATGGGTTTTTATACGACTTTCAGAATAAGGATGTTAACTGGACCCCCATCAGTTCAGATGTGACTGGTGGCACTATTACGTTGAACGTATTTTCAGAAATAGTAGACTGTGTAAAATATAGGGGGATGGACCGTAATGTGTTAATTGTGGATGTGTTCGATGAGACACAAGGTGGAGAAAGGTATGATAGTACTCTTGGTGCAAGAACAGGAGGGATATTACCCCTAGGTCCAAAAGAATATTATAATGGAATTGATGGTAACGCTGCTGTAACTAATATTTACACACTTGGAAATCTAGGAGGTGAATTAACTCCCCCACAATTTTCTGCGTGGGGCGATGTTGATTATACAGGGTATCATGGTGGGAGCGGAACTGTATTATTACAACCTGGATTAGTACCCACTAACTCACCAAGTAGTTGGAATATTTCTGGAAATGATATGCCCTCACCTAGATTAAACCAACCCACAGAAGACTGGAAATACTCTCAGGATTTATTTTTAAAAACACATTCATTATATGAGAATTTTGCGGGATTTGTATATCCAGTAGTGCCATTACTGAACCCAACGGGAAATACTTCAAATAGTAAAACTGTCTTCCCACTCCATTTATATGGTGCAATATATGGTAATGTGGTACCTGTTGGTGAATTTGTTGATAACCCTACAGTAGTGGCAGTTGGAGGTACGTTAATGGAATGTACTACTACGAATCCTTATGATACACTAATACCTATAACATATAACGCTAATGGGGTAACACAAATGAACCTAAATAGTGATGGTAATTACGAACCTTTCGAATCTTCAGATTTTACATCATTCGACGCTATAACCCCAATCGGACCAAATTACATTAAAGGTATGAGAAATTGGGGGTGGGACTTTAATCCTACAGTTGGTTGTTCTACGTTACCTTGTGTGGTGTCGGACATATTTAGTGGTGGAACTTTTGCGTCCGACTTAAATAGTTTTGTGACCGGTTCTAGTAGTTTTAACACTGTGGTAACTACAGCATGTACTGAATGCCAATGTTTACCAGCTGTTTTTATTAACAAACAAGGTCCTATATTGGTAATAGAAGATGAAGATGAAGGTTGTTTATGTCCTGACGGTACATACTCTAAAGAGTGTTGTGAAGAAAACCCAACAACACCAGACGACCCTATATTCGGAATATGTGGACCAATACCACACAAAGGACCAATTGTGGGAGGAAGTAGTAATATTAATCAGGATGGTAAAGTAACGCTACCCCCCAAAGTTCCTAATTTTACTAGTCCGGGGATACAAGTACCAAAATCTAGTAACTTAGTAGATAGAAGAGAAACTCAATATGATAGAAACGTTAAAACTACGGAACCACCTTTAAATGCTAAATCTATGTCTGGTTACTATTCTTCTAAATATAGTATAGATTTTGACATATATCTAAATCAATTCTTAAAAGATAATGGAAAAGTAAATTGGGACGTTAAGTTTAGTAGTACCTCTCAATATGGAAGTAAGATATTGGAAGAAGGTGATGGTGTAGAATTTTATTGGGTCATAGGGCCTGGTTATAGGAAAACTAAAAGAAATCCTAAATTAACACAAGCCTGTAAAAGTCCTTCTTATTCATTAATTAAAGAAAATAAAAATTATTATAAAGGTGTGAATGTCGGTTTCTTAAAAGGTTATTGGAGTGAAACACCAGGAAATATGGAATCTTACATGAGTGAATATAGGGGTGAGGTAAGTTACGAATTTTGTGTAACAATGGCTTATAAGTATTTAGGTAAAGTATTAAAGAAAACTAAAAGGTTCTCTATAAGTGGAACCGAAGCGGGGTACCGCATAAATATAAAGACTTAATTCTTTACATTCAAGAAATAAAAATTAAGATAATTATATAATAATAACAACAAACTAAAAATGGGATATATAACAAGTGCAAGTACGACATACATTGACCTGCATATGACAGCAAGAGGAAGGAAATTTCTCCTACAAGGAAGTTTAGCTGACCAAATCAATCAGTTTGCTTTAAGTGATGTGGATAAAGATTACAGGAATGGACAAAATTTACCATCAGGTTTTGTACCTGACGTTACTGGAAGTCACTTGAATTGTATTTTTGGTGTTAATGATGGGTACGAATTAAGAGATAAGATTACCTGGGTAGAAGGTGGTGGTCAAGTACTAAAGTCCCAAAGAGATAGTGCACAAATGTATATTGGATATACTAATCCAGGTACTGGGGAAGAGGATTGGACAAATAATTTAACTTCTAACATTTACCTACACGATATCCTTACATTATTTAGGGTTGCAGCCTTTAATAATATACAACACCACGATTGGTCAAATTTAACACAGACCACATTTACGGATTACTTTAACACTATTACGGATAAGAGTGGTAAATCTATATCTTTAAATATTCCAGGATTTTTTGAAAAATTAGAAGCACAAGGTAAAACAGTCGGTATAAAAATATTTGATAACCTTTTTATAAAAGAAAAGAACTCTTACAACGGAGCTCCATCAGAAATAAAATTAGTTGGTGATACAGCTAGAATTTTTCCCCATGTTTTTGGTGGTGCGTATATCACTTCACAAAATAAAGAGGTAACTGATGGGGGCGTAACTAGAGGTTTAAAAAGACAGGCTAGTAAGGTGGTTTCACCATTTACATTTGCTAACAATACTTACGTGGATGATAATGGTCGTTCATACCCTGGAGGTGGTAAATGTACCATAAGTTTGTGGCCAGTTATAGACTTCGGTTATATGGTCGGTTCACTAATTGAACCTACTACATATTACCAAGAGTTTGGAATCTATAATGATGTTGGGGGTATGTACAGTCAAGAACAAATTCAAAACCCTAGTTTCTCTAGTAGGTTAAAAAATGATAGAGCAAATCAATTGGAGTCATTGATACCTATGGCAAGAGCGGAGTTCATAAACAACCCTAAAACTAATGGGTATATGACTTTAGGTACTACTCAAATTAATAGTAACTCTAATACTAACTTTGTTTCGGAAGCTGGAAACTCTGTAGGTACTAACCTAACCCAAGGTACCGCTCCTTTATCTACCTGGTCACAATTTATGAGTGGAACAGCACTAGCGACTATAAGAGATGATGGTAGAACTTTTGACAAAACGATTACACCAGTATATCCAGCAGGTAAACTTAGAGAGCCATCAACAGGGTTAGCTTGGTTAATTCAAGAAGTTATTAGCTTTTTTGAAGCCTTAACAGTTGACCCAGTAACAAGTAATGTTGTTAAGAAAACAGGTACAGGGTTAAGTGCGGTATATGACTTACCATTAACTTTTCAAGTTTCTCACGCTTCTAGAAAAGATGTTAAAACTGCTAATATTACTATTAATTTAAACCTTAACTTAGCTCTTTTATTTGAAAATTATACATATATAAGTGCTACTGGACAAAATACTAATCAGGTACAAGTTTGGGATGAAACTAAACCTACCAATAAATTTTATGGTGACGGGTCAGCAGGATTTACAACCAATCCTTTAGATAGTAAAACATCTACTAGTGGAACCGAAACATTTATTAAAAATACAGCAACATAATGGCAACTCAAAATATCAATAAAATAGACGTGGTTAACACCTTCCTAGCTCAGTTTGGTAACACACCTAGTGGAGTAACACCACCTAGGTATGGTGCGGGAGCAACATATACTGACCGTTCTAATAGTGCACAAGCTAAATCACAACCACAAAATAACCACACAGCAGGAGAAAAAAGTTCCACTAATTTAGTTAAGACTTACTATATTTCAGTAGTGAATAAACCTTTAGATGAATTACCTAGTGGTGGAGGTGTTATGTGGGTATGTTATAGTCCTAAAGCCATAAATTACGAAACTACACAAAAAGGGTTGAGTGACCCATTAGCGTATCAGAAAATAGATACTCCAGATTTACAGTTCTTAACATATAATAAAACTAAAAATTCTTTAACTCCTTTACAGAGTTCTACTACGACAACATCGTCATTAGGAGCTTCAACTACAAGAGGGACTACAGGATATTAAATATAAAATAAAAATAAAATAAAATGGATTTTAAACCAGTCTTAGGACCAGATAAAACAGTAGAAAGTGAAATAGTACCATTTGGTACATTAAATCCAGCGTTTAATGGATATAACCAAGTTAATAACTTACTATTTACAGTTGCTCAACGTAACCCAAATAACGGAAGACCTTTTTCTAATTTGTATTCCTCATTTAATTTACCCGCAGCAAATTTTATTGTTAATTCTTGGGATATAGAATGGAGTAGTAACGCTTTACAAGATATAGAAAACGACAACGATGTTGTGGTAATAGAAATACCTAAAAATACTTATGGTGAGTTAATAGACGGTAGGACTATAAAGTTAACTTTACCTCATGTAACAGGTGGAACGTTTGATTGTTATAGTTCTTATTATTCGGGTACTGATGCTTCTAGTGACCCTAGTGATGAAGCTGAATATTTTGGACATACATCAGCTCTAAATTTAGGTAATGTGCCGTCCATTGAAACACCAAGTACCAACGTATCATTCTTATTTGCAGACCAGTTCGGCACTCCAGTAAATGGGGGTAGTTGGGCAGATGGGTTTACAACCTCTAATCCACCCGCTGGTTATCCAGATGGTACTACAGATTTTAGTTTCTCTAGTACTAAAGTAGCCGCACAATCTTCTTCTGGTGCTACCACAGGACTAGACCGACCTATAGGTATATGTTATTTAGATAAAGGTTTTATAGTTTTAACTAGTACCGCTGTAACACAAAGTATAAATTGGAGTGCTGGTACAGCTGGACCATCTTATACGTATAGTGCATTAACACAAGTAACTCTAACAGATAGTTCCACTACCTTTTATAGTTTCGAAAAACAATGGGTATTGAATGTTATGTGTAGAGCTGAAAGTAATGAATTTTACTTTACTAAAAACCCTACAGCTGCTGATTTGAATCCCACAGTTAATTCCGCTGGTGAATATAATCTAGATAGTGTTAATAAACCTGTTTACATTAGTGAGATTGGGTTGTATGATTCTGATGGGAATATGTTAGCAATAGCTAAACCCGATAAACCAATAGAAAAATACAGAAGTGCTCCAGCGTACTTTAATCTTAAATTTAGATTTTAATGGAACTAAAAAACGAACCCAAAGTATTGGGATTAGACATATCAACTAAAACTATAGGGTGGGCGTTATTTGGAAGTCAGTCTCAAAAGTTACTAGAATTAACACATTTTTCTCCTAGAGTAACACCAAGACCTGACGATAAAATAGAAGAACATCTTAAAAAAGCTACTGCTTTTGAAGAAAAATTAAAAGGGGTTAAAGATTTGGGTATTGTTAAAGTAATAATTGAAGAACCCTTATTAACTTCTAATAACATTTATACTGTCGGTAGTCTACTAAGGTATAACTCTATGATAGTAAAGACGGTGTATGACATATTAGGTGTTGTACCACAATTTATATCTACGTACAACTCTAGAAAATTCGCACATGAGTCATTATATACCTACAATGATAAAGGTAAAAAAGTTTTATTTGGAGGCCAACCCAAAGGTTGTGACAAAAAACATTTAGTTTGGGAACAGGTAAAAATATTAGAACCACATATTGTTTGGCCGTTTGGTAGAACAGGAAAACTTAAAAAAGAATGTTATGATATGTCAGACGCTTATACTTGTGTTAGAGGGTTAATGAAACAAGAGTCTATCTGGTAATTGACATTCCCCATTAAATTCTTATCTTTATGGGGATGGAAGAACACAATCTTATTATTGAAATTTTAGAAGATATTCTAGGTGACTCATATAGACATCACCCTGGGAAAGGTCAAATTGCTTTTGATTGTCCAGTTTGCTCTTATGATTTAAAAGGTTTAGATAAAGGTGACGGTAAAGGTAATTTAGAAGTAAATTATAAAATGGGTGTCTACAAGTGTTGGGCATGTTCGGAAACTAATTACACTAAAGGAAGAATAGGTAAATTAGTTAAAAAATGGGGTAATCAGGTACAATTTAAAAACTTCCAGTTAATCAATCCAGACGAGTTTGAATATAGTGATAAGAAATATGTGGAAGACCTTAAATTACCATATGGGTACACTAAATTAACTGACTGCTCCGACTACGATTTAAACGCTAAACAAGTTTGGGGTTACCTCAAAAAAAGAAATATTGGTAGAGACATTATAGAAAAATACGACATAGGTTTTACTATAGAAGGCGAATATAAATTTAGAGTAATTGTGCCATCATATAATAGGTATGGAGATTTACAATTTTTTATCGCTAGAAGTTATGTGAATACTAAATTAAAGTATAAAAACCCCGAACAACAAAAGAGTGAAATAATATTCAGTGAGACTCATTTAGAGTGGGATAAAGATGTTTATCTAGTTGAAGGGGTATTCGACATGTTCTTTTTACCAAACAGTATACCATTATTAGGTAAGGTTATTAGTGATAACTTATGGCAAAGATTATATGAAGAATGCCAAAGAGATATTATAATCTGTTTAGATGGTGACGCTTGGGAAGATTCAGTTAAATTATATGAAAAAATTAATGGTGGTAAATTACGTGGCAGAGTAAAAGTCGTAAAATTACCTTACGGTAAAGATATCGCAGATTTAAAAGGGGAAATAAAAGAAGAAAATATATTAGAATTACATAAATGATGGATATAAGTGTAGAATTAAGTGTTTTTAATAACATAAAATATTTTGACGAACCACACAAGTACTATGTGGATGGTGAAGAAATGAACTCAGTGACTAGAGTCATTGGGTTATTTAAACAAAAGTTTGATAGTGATTACTGGTCAGAGAAAAAAGCAAAAGAAAGAGGAATAAGTAAAGATGAGATTTTAAGTGAGTGGAAATATAAATCAGATTACTCTTGTGAAAAGGGTACGTTATTCCATGAATATGCTGAGAACTATCTAAACAATAAAATATTCCCTTATGACAATACCCGAATTAAAAAATTATTAGGTGAAGGAGAAGAAGGTGTTAAAAAAGATTTTGACACTATAAAAGAAATGTTTCATAAGTTTTATGATGATTCTTATGGTAAATTAATACCTATAAAATCTGAGGTTATTGTGGGTGACGAAGAATTTAAAATTTGTGGTATGGTCGACCAACTATTCTGGAACAATAAATCGGATGAATTACAAATTTGGGATTGGAAAACAAATAAGGCAATTAAACGTAATAATAGATGGCAACAATTTAAAGACCCAATATCCCATTTAGACGTTTGTGAATTCAACACTTACTCGTTACAACTGTCCCTATACAAGTACCTAATTGAGAAAAATACTAAATTAAAGTTGGGGGACTCATACATAGTCTGGTTTAATGAAAAAAATGATACGTACGAACCAATTAAGTGTAGAGATTATAGGGAAGAAGTCATATCTCTAATAGAAGAATTTAATAAAACATTATGATTGAAAAAATAATACACTTTTCTGATTTACACATAAAACTGTATAAAGACCACCAACAATATCAAGACATCCTATCTAGATGTTTTAAAGAGTGGAGAGAATTAAAACCTGACAGAATTGTATTTACTGGAGATTTAGTTCATTCTAAAAATCAAATGACACCAGAATTAATTAATATGGTCACTTGGGTCCTTTCTCAGTGTAGTATGATATGTCCCACGATAATATTAATAGGAAATCACGATTTCCTTGAAAATAATTTAGATAGGGTAGACGCACTTTCTCCCATTATTAATACAATGGATAATCCAAATATCATGTATTTTAAGTCTCCAGGAGTAGAAGAAGATGAGAATATAAATTGGATTGTATACTCCCTTATGGACCACAACAAAAGACCTGATTTTAATCCAGACCCAGATAAGGTGAATATAGGTTTATTTCATGGACCCATACAAGGATTAGTTACAGATATGGGATTTGCTTTTGATGATGGTTATAATACTAACGAATTTAGAGGTTGTGATTTGGTATTAGCTGGAGACATCCATAAACACCAAATTTTAGATATTCCTAACGGTAAAAAAGCATATATGGTGGGTTCCCTAATACAACAGAACTTTGGTGAAAATGTTAGAAAACACGGGTATGGGATTTATAAAATTAAAGAAGACGACTATAAATTTGTAGAAGTAAATAACCAATCACCCTATTTAAATTTTAAAATAAAAGACATAAGTGATATTGAAAATGGAAAAGAAAAACTCACCAACTTCTAGTATACCCAAGTATCTTGTAGAAGAAATAGAAATGTTTTGTAATTTAAACAAGGTAGAAGACTCTAACAGTTTTTTATTAGGTTGTTTAAAGGGTGGATTCGCAATAGAAAAATTCGGTAGGACACCTATAAATGCGGGTAAAGAAATTATAGAAAAAGAGGTAGAAAAAGAAGTAATAAAAGAAATTGAAAAAATAGTGGAGGTCCCTGTAGAAAAAATAATAGAAAAAGAAATTCCAGTTGAAGTCATTATAACTAAGACTGAATATGTTACTGACGATAAAGAAATTAAAAAATTATTAGGGGATATAGAAGAATTAAAAAATAAATTATTACTTAAACCTAAAGAGGTAAAAGTAGAAGATAAAAATAAAATAAATGCTTTACAAAACGAAATAAAAACGTTAAAAGATAAAGTAAAAGAGTACGAAGGGGTGTTACAACATTTTCAGAATTTTAGTAGAAGTAATGTAACACATTTAAAGTCCTCTAGATTAAATGATAACTTATATAAAGACTAAAACATGGAATTATTAATTTGGTTAATATCTGCTTACGGAATGACACAGATATTAGTATACGGTAGTATTTTTGACACACCAAGAGAGTGGATAACTAAAAAATCTAAATTTTTTGGAGACTTACTGGGATGTATGATGTGTACATCCACTTGGGTAGGATTCTTTTTTGCAATAGTCTTATGGTCACCAACCGAATCATTTGATTTACCTATTCAGTATAGTAACATATTCTTTGATGGTATGTTAGCGAGTGGTGGTGTATGGGCAATCAATTCTATAATAGAGTGGTTCGAACAAAACCGCCCAGAAAAAGAAGACTAAAACTATGTTAAATAAAGATGAATTATCCAACCCTTTTATAAAGGTAATATGGGAGGACAGCCCAGAAAATTTCACCCAGGAAAAAATAAAAAGGTTAAAAAGCCATTTTAAAAAAAAGTACAACTCTGAAAGAGTTAATATACTTACTAGGGTTACAGGTCTAAATGCTCCCAATAGTCCCCAAGAAGTCACAGAAAACGTAATAGATAAAGAATACCAAAAGAAATTAGTAAAACAATTTCTTAAGGAACAAGACGTAATTATAGATTGGGGTAAATTCGTTAGACTTGACAATAGGGTAGAGTCCAATATTCAAGAAGAAGGTAACACCGCTAATAAAAAATGGTTTGTAAAATGGATTGAGTTTAGTAACTTTTTATCTTTTGGTGAAGATAATAAGATAGACTTTACCAAATACCCTGGTATTACGGCAATAGATTCTAACCCAGCTAATTTTGGGGGTAAAACTACATTAACTGTTGACCTTCTTTTATTTTTATTTTTTAACGTAACCACAAAGTCATCAAAAGCGATAGAAGTTTTTAATAGATTTACAGATAAAAATAGAGTTTTAGTTTGTGGTGAAGTAGAGATAGACGGTGATAGTTTTATTATAGAAAGGGGCGTGATACGTAGACAAACTAAAAAAGGTGATTGGTCAGTAAAAACAGAATTAAATTTAAGTAAAAGATTAAGTGATGGGTCACTACAAAATTTACAGGGAGAACAACGAAGAGAGACTGAAGAGTTCCTAAAAAACTCAATAGGTACTATGGACGATTTCCTACTCACCATCTTAACTACAGCTAATAATCTTGAAAATTTATTAGAAGCAAAACCTACACAAAGAGGACAAATACTTACCAGATTCATAGGCCTAGAAAAATTAAAAAAGAAAGAAGAGAACTGCAAAGAAATGTATTCTGAATGGAGTAAAAAGATTATATCTAACCATTACAATATTAATGATTTAAAGTTAGGAATAGACGACCTAACCAAAGAGATAAGAGACTTAAAATTAAGTAATGTTGAGTCTGAGGTAGAAATAAAAACTTTAGAGGAAAGAAATAGAGTTGGTATTGAATACAAAGAAAAATTAATATCCTCCCAGCACAACGACATTAATCCTGACCTAGTTAAAGTTAATCCAGAAAATTTAAGAAAAGAAATAGAAAAAGTAGAAGAAGAAGGTAGTAAACTAGAAGGTAAATTAAACCTAATTAATTTGGTAAAACCTAAAACTTTATATCAAGAAGAAGAACATAAAACTTTAATTAAAGAAAACAAAACTTTAACTGGAGATGATTTAGAGATAAAATCAGAAATAAAAAACATAACTAAGTTAATTAAGAATTTAGAAGAGGGTGAATTTTGTTCCTTATGTAAACAAGCTTTAAAAGATGTGGACAATACTAAAGAGATTAAGGATAGTCAAAACAAACTTAAAAATCTTAATAAAAATTTAAGTGAAATAACCTCTAAATTAAAAAATAGTGAAAAAGTTATTGGTAAACACGAAAAAAGTAAAACAAGTTGGGAGGAGTACGACAAGGAATCCTTAAAAAAAATAAAGGTAGGGTTAGACATTAAAGAAAATACTATATCGAATAAAGAAAAAACCTTACTACTCAAAGAATGGGAAACCAATAAAAGTAAACTGGAAGAAAATAGGGAGATAGAAAAGAAGTTAGTTTCAGCAAGAACACTAATAGAGACTATAACAGCGGAACGTGACCAACTCAAAAGTCAAATTACTTCTAATACTTCAACTATAATACAAAAAGAAGAAGAGATAGTTGATAAGACTAGTAAGATTACTGAAATTAAAAAAGAAGAGGAAGTAGATAAAATATTTAAATCCTATTTAATAGCTTATGGTAAAAATGGCATATCTAAATTAATTTTAAAGAATACCATACCTTACCTAAATAGTGAACTTAATAGATTATTATCAGACAGTTGTGAGTTTACATTACAACTTAGAATTAATGATAGAAACGAACTAGAGTTTTGGATGGTAGATAATGGAACTGGTGTGGAAAAATTAATGTCCACAGGTAGTGGGTATGAAAAGACTATAGCTTCACTCGCATTAAGAGCCGTACTTTCTAAAGTATGTGCATTACCCAAACCTAATATAGTTTGTTTTGACGAAGCATTTGGTAAGGTAAGTGACGAAAACCTAGAACTAGTTGGTAGGTTCTTTACAAAGATTAAAGATTACTTTGAAAGGATATTTGTCATATCCCACAATCCCCTAGTGAAAGAGTGGTGTGACCAAACAATCACAGTCCGAAAAGAGAGTAATGTTTCCAAGATAACATAAAATTAGTTTTGTAGTTTCAATTATATTTCGTATATTTGTAGTATACAAAAAGAGAAATATGAACATTATCGAAACGACAACACAAAAAGATTATTACGGAAACGACATTACTAAAAAGAAAATCAAAGACGGTTTCTTTAAAGATTCACATGTCATCTCAACATCACAAAGTGAGTTAGCAAAATCAGAAAAAAATGATTGTGTGGTGAGAGCATTCATGATGGCTTTAGATTTACCATATGATAAAGCACATAAGTTTGTTGAAACTAAATTTAAACGTCAACCACGTAAAGGAACTTACACTCGTTGTTTCATTAAAAACATTTTGGGGAGACAAAAGAATGGTTATAAAATGAGACTAATGGGTTTCCACCCTAAGTATCAAAGAACAGGAGAGAAAAAATTAGTTAATCCTAAGTATAAGAAAGAGACTGGTTACACTGTAAAGTCATTTATGGAACAACACCCTACAGGACGTTACTTTATGATTGTTAGAGGACATGCGGTAGCTTTGGTAGACGGAATTCTTTATGGAAATTCTTGTGAACAGTATGACGGATTTCGTCGACCAATAAGATATGTTATTGAGTGTAAATAATTAGAAGTCCATATTATCGAATGGCTCGATAAGGTTACCACGATTTTTAAATCCTGCACCACCCACGTAAGTTTCCATGTTATTCATTTTTCTTCTTTCGTAGTCTAGAATTGCTAAAGCTAATTTTCTATCGTATTCTTTATCTTCTGTTTCAGGAACTACACCATCATAATAGATAGAACCCCTAAAACTTCTTCCAGGGCCACGAAAGTCCATTATCTCATCATAATCCGAATCAGACAATTCAAAATCAACATTATCTACAGGAAGTCTGTTATCCATTTCTTCCTCTTGTTCGTTAATTACTGTGTTTAACGCTTTCTTAATATCTCTTTCTGTAATTCTAATTTTACTCATGGTATTCTTTTTAATATAAATATAAACAAGGTTAAATAAAAAAAGGGAATCTTTCAATCCCCTTTTAATTAATTATTTAGTTTTTAACAATTACAACAAGTACATTCACATTTGGTAGTACAGTTACATTTTTTACAATCACACATAATATTATCTATTTTTTTTCTCTAAGAACTCTGTCTACGATTTTATATAGGTCACCCTCTGTAAGTTTGATTAAGTTTCTACTACGTTTAATAGACTCTTTTAGATTTTTTTCTAAATTATCTACTTCACTTTTTTGGATTTCTTTATTTGCTACTAAAACCCCTAGGAATTCACCTGCTGCTTCTGCAGCGTCTTTAGTCATGTCAACAACACCAGTAGCTAATCCCTCTAAACCTTTCTTTAACTCATCTACTGGTACACCTTTTCTTTTAGCGAAGTCTTCTAGTTCTTTACTATATTCTTTCACTTTAGATACAATTGAAGATTCGTTTAATCTTCTTCTATTGATTGGTTTTCTTCTATAGTTGTTAGGTCTTCTATAGGTTTCATTCAAATCCTCTTTCTTTTTAAAATCATCATTATCCTCACCATCTAACTGAGATTGTAGTTGGTCAATTAAAGATTTTAAATCAGCAGTGTTTAAATCAGAGACATTCCCCATCTCACTTCCACCACCACTAAATGGGTCATAAGCCGATTTACTAGTTCCGAAATTTAATGTAGGTTGTTGACTTGTTAACCTAGTACCGAATGTTGGAGCTTGATAAGAACCTCTTTTCATTCCTGTAGGTTTACTAGAAACTTTTGCTGATTTTAATGATGATACCCTAAACGGAACTTTTACTCCACCCGTCATTCTATCCCCATCCGGAGTATAGAAATCCAGATAAAAGACATCTTCTGTACCTCCATTACTTCCTTTTAGTTCTCCCTTACCATATTTCGCATGAGTTGCATTTCCAAATGTTATAAGTAATTCATTTTCTTTACCCCCTTTAGTTACTTTACCTGTCCCTAAATTCTTAATGTACTGAGAACCAAATATTTTTGCGTCTCCATCAAAGTTCAACTCATAACTATTTCCAACACCTTCTGCGGTCATAATCTCACCATCACCTGGTTCTAAACCGCCACCATCATCACCCTTTCCAGATTTTAAAATTTCTGCCTCTACAGCTTGATTCTGTTCTGACGGACTTGACTTCTTTGCGGCATCTAAAGACTCTTGACCATTAAAAGTATAAACCACAATACCTTGTTGGGCTAAATCAAATGCATTAGCCTCAGATGAATATGCTGGCTGTATTGGGTTATCTAACATCGATTTTAATTGATATGCAGCAGATTGAGGCATTTCAGCGGTCCTTTGAGTTGTGTAAGATTTACCGAATTCCACTGGAGTGAATTCCACTGGAGTAACAGCAATTGCACCTACTGGCTTTGCACCTACTGGGGTTGAAACGATTCCTGTCTTGTTCGGAACAATTGGACCCATATTAACTGGTACCGTCATGGTATTAAACGAAATATTTAAAGATTTCATAGCTTCTATAAATATTTCACTATCTATACCAGTTTTGGTAGATATAACCGAACTCTTTGCACCCATGGGTGCACCCTCCTTAGTTGGTGAGGCACTTAATGTATAATACATGACATTAAGAGTGTTAGGTGCGTTACCCAATAACTCTCCTTGTTCTTGACCACTTACTGAACCCACTCCTTCAAGACTATAATTTGTTTCACCTATTGTAAAATTTACGGAGTTCGGGAATCCTAAACCACCAACAGGACCTGACTCAATGTCAGTAGCCTCATTTAAAGGTAAAGTTTTTAATTCTACTAACCCATCATCTTTTCCTGGCTCTTCTTTTCCTGGTTCTTCTTTTCCTGGTTCTTCTTCTCCAGGTTTTTCTCCAGCTTCTTTCTCCGATGCCTCTTTTTGAGTCATCAATTTATCCAATTCAGTTTGAAGGTCTTTAAGTGTTGTTTTTAACTTATCAACCTCGGCAGCACCCTTACTGCTTTCTATTGATTTTTTGACATCATCAATTTTACCAGTTACAGCTTTAATCTGAGCATCGATAAAGTTAGTCGCATCATTAGACACATCTGAAAAGGGTGATTCCATATCTATTGGAGTACCCTTCTCGACAGGAACTGCTTCAATTGCAGATTTCGTAGTAGAAATAGTAGAGTCAACATCTACATTTTTCTCACCACCTTTACTGTCCACAGCTTTACTGTCCACAGCTTTACTGTCCACAGCTCCCTTCTCAAGAGACATAGCAGATACACCAACATCAGCTGTAGGTGCTAACGCAATTTTTTCATCCTGTTCTGTTAAAGATTTAACATCCTTAAAGGACATACCTTCCTCAAACAACATCATCTGTTTAATTCGGTTTAATTGTTCTTGCATTGTACTTTTCATAGTAGTTTTCTTTTCTTTATAAATATGTTTAGTTTCTTCTTTTACTCTTTCAGGAGTCATTAAATGTTGACCACCTTTCTTATCCATGAAAATTTTACCTTCTTCATCATAGTTTTCATGGTCACTATTTGGATTCTCATTATGTGAAACCTTATCTGTAGGTTTATGGTTACCCCTAATTTCCACATGGTCATCCCCAGTGTGAGAATCTTTGTAATTTAAGTAATCTTTTTGTGGGTGTAGTGGGCGTTTATTGGTCTCTACATCATTAAAATTTTGACTAACAAACCAGTAATTACCTTCAAAAGAAGGATTATCACTATCTAACCTATTAAAATCTTTACCGTATTCTTCATCCGGCCAACCACTAGAAGGTTCAAATTCAGGAGTGTTATAAGAATGAATTCGGTCTTTTGTAAACTTATTCTTTTTTACACCTTTCTTATGTACATCTTTAGAATCATCAAACTTGTAATTTATTTCCATATTATTTTGGTTTATTAATAAATATCCTTATATTTGTTAAACAAAATATTTATAAAGATGAAAAGAAAAAAAAATTATTTATTGTTTATTATAGGTGACTTTTTAATGTCAGAGTCAGTACATGAAGATGTGAAAGGAATAATTGATACTTTAACCGTTCTTTTAGACGGTAAGTCTTTAAAGTATATACACCATGATAATCTAATGTTATGTCATTTTCAGTGTTTTGAAAATATTGAGGATATAGATTTGTATTTAAGTGAAAATATTTCATCTGATATATTTGCTTACTTTCTATTACCTAAACCTAGAAAAATGGGCATAAGATTAGATATGGAATTACAAGACCACCTATTAAATTTAAATAAAAATACATTAAGTGATGATTCCTCACTTAAAGATGATTTGTTAAGTGGTAATTTTTTACACATAAGTGAAGTTTTAAGTAATTTTAAAGAAGATATGATGTCAGAAATGAAAAACTTAGGTCAAACAGATAAAGACGAATATTCTATTGATAATATTTTAGATAAAATAAATAAAACTGGAATAGAATCGTTAACTGAAAAAGAAAAAAAATTTTTAGACCAGGAAAGTCAAAAATAACAACTTAACTGACAAAATGTCATATAATATAACGTGGTACATAAATTGATTAATAAATAAATAAATAATAACTATGAAAAAAAACGGCCCTTACATCAACCAAGATGAAATTTCACACTACCTAAAAGATGTGAGAAAAATAGATGTGTTAACTACTGGTAGGGAAAAAGTATTAGCTGAAATAATGTTAGGCGACCCAACCGAAAAAGAAAAAAAACAAATTGAGAATGAATTAATGTTAGGTAATTTAAGATTTGTAATTAGTGTAGCTAAGGATTATCAAAACCAAGGGGTGGACTTACCCGATTTAATTGCGGAGGGCAACCATGGACTTCTAAAAGCTATTAAGAATTTTGACTGGACTAAAGGTAATAGATTTATATCGTACGCGGTATGGTGGATTAAACAATCTATATTACAGTGTTTAAATGAACACTCCAGAACTATTAGACTTCCAGCTAACATCATACAGGAAGTACAAAAACTAAAGAAAAAGGTAGAAAAGGAAGAACCACAGGTTGTAGACAGTAGGTTATGTAATCTACCGTATACCACCAACCTAGACACACCTATTAATGAAGAAGGTGATACTTTAGTTTCTGTAATTCAAAATGAAAATGCTGATAACCCTGAAAATATATTTAATCCAGAAAAGCAATTGAAAAAAGAATTGTTAAATATTATGGATGTACTGGACGATAGGGAAAGTATCATAATTGCTGACTATTTTGGATTAAGTGGTACACCTAGAACCTTGTCAGATATAGGTGGTGACTTTAACCTAACCAAAGAGAGGGTAAGGCAAATAAAAGAAAAAGCTTTACGTAAACTACGTAATGAAAGTAGAGGGCTTTTAGATTATATATTATAATTTATATTTATAGTATATAATGTATTGATTATGAAAAAAAGACTATTCCCCTTTTTAATTGCGATATCCGCTCTTAGTGTTTCTGCATCAGCAGCCTTTTATTCGGTATTTGGTTTAAGTAAACTATTTGCTGGAGCTAGTCAACAAGTTATGGTTATGGCGGGGTCATTAGAATTTGCAAAATTAGTGGTCGCGTCTTTACTGTACCAATACTGGGGGACGATAAATAAATTCTTAAAAGTTTATTTATCTTTAGCGGTATTTGTTCTCATACTAATAACCAGTGGGGGAATATACGGATACCTTTCTGGTGCATATCAGACAACCGCGACCCAATCAGAATTACTAGATAAAGGTTTAAAAGTTTTAGAGTTAAAACAAAAACGATTTGAAGAACAAAAAACCGATTTTAGTCTAGAAAAAGAACAACTAAATAAATCTATTGCTGAATTAAGGATTTCATTATCCAATCCAGCACAAGTCCAATACGTAGATAGGGGAACAGGACAATTAATAACCACCACGTCTAGTTCTGCTAGACGAGCTTTAAAAGCAGAGTTGGAAAATACAATCGAGGACCGTAATAATATAAATTTAAACTTAGTATCAGTACAAGACTCGATTATAAAATTTGATAGTGAAATATTAAACTTAGAGATATCTAATGAAGACCAAAGAGAATTAGGTCCCCTTAAATATCTGGCAGAGGTAACAGGTTATCCGATGAATAAAGTGGTAAACTGGTTCCTTTTACTTATTGTATTTGTTTTTGACCCTCTTGCTATAGCAATGGTAATCGCCGCTAATTTCGCTTTTGATAAAATAAACAGAAAAAAAGAAGACAGGTTTACATACAACCCAATGACTGAACACCCAGAGGACATTCATTACCCATCTGGTATAGAAAAAAAAATATCAGTGGAAGAAATAAGTAAGATTGTGGGCAAAGAAGAAAGTGACCTACAACCCGTAAAACCTTCCAAAGAAGACTTGAAAAAATTAGAAGACGTGTTAGGTTTACATAAAACTAATGATATGCAACCAGTTAAAGGTGATGATAATAAAAAAGTTTTAAAATATGTTAAACGAGGTGGAAACCAAACCGACTAATAAAAGTAAAAAGTTATTCTATTATAATAGTAAAGAGAGTAAAACACAAATAATTTTGTGTCACACTTCTCGCCCTATAGCGTATTATAAAAATAGTTTAAAATATAGGTTAGATGGTGAATATACCAAGATACCTAATTACATTATAGGTAAGAAAGGTACAGTAATTAAAAATTTTGAAAATTGTTACCACTCAGATTTTATGGGTAATGAAGAGATAGATAAACAGTCCATTATAATTTGTTTGGAGAATCTAGGGTGGTTAAAACTAAACCAGTTAAATAATAAGTACGTCAACTGGATTGGTGATATTTATAAAGGTGAGGTATATCAGAAAAGATGGAGAGACCATAGTTTCTGGTCTAACTATCCAGACGAACAGTTAAGGTCTTGTGCCGAACTTATAGTTACTGTTTGTCAAGAGTTAGGTATACCAATAAATTTAGTAGGACATAATGTAAAATTAGACAAAGCGTTAAATTTTGAAGGAATACTAACTAGAAGTAATTATAATGAGTATTGGACGGATTTAAGCCCGTCATTTAATTTTGAAAAACTAAAAACCTATATAGATGAAAAAAAGAATCCTAAACAGTAATAATATTGACAGTAAATACGTCAACGAATCGTACGATGATATGAGAAATATGTTAAATATGTCAAGAGCTTTAATAAGTGAACAAGATGTATCTAATGAGTATGAAACAGCACAAGAAGAAAAGGCAGACGACAGAGAAGAAAAAACCAAAGAATACACTGTAAGTGGTGGTAAGATTATTGTACATGGTATGGATGAACAAGACTTAGTTTTAACCCAGGAAGAACAAAATGCGTTTCAAGAAACTATGGACGACTTTGTGGAACAAGTTTCAGATATGGCAGAGTATCACCCTTTAAATATATATAAAAACAATGTTGAGTGGTCGGGAGACCTACTTAAATTTGATGTTAGATTTTATTATTCAATAGCTGAAGTGGACGGTACGTATATAGGTAACGCTAATATGATAAAAGTGGACCCTGAATTTTTAGAATTACTACAGAAATTAAAGAATTTCTTTAAAATGTTTGAAGCTAAATGGGCAAAAATTTTAGCTTCTAGAAGAACTACTGAAAGTAATAAGGAAGAAGGTTTAGGTGATAATGAACTAAGTGTTGACATTGAAACTGATAGTGACGTAAATTAAAATAGATATGAAGGAATTTTTAAAAAAAGCTTGGAAGTACATTTTAGGGTTTGTGGGATTTTTTGTTGGTTTAGTTTGGTTTTTAAATTCTAACTCTAATCGTAAAGTTAGAAAAATTAAAGACAAAATTAAAGATAATGAAGGTGATACTAAAGTAGTCAAAAAAGAGATTGAACAAACAGTTAAGACTAAAGAACAAATAAAAAAAAATATCGGGTCTACTGATAAAAAATTAAAAGAGGTTAATGGTAAAAAACCTAAAGTTAAACGTAAAACTGGTAAACAAGCCGCAGAAGACTTGAAAAAACGAGTAAAATAACATGAAAACTTACTTAAACTTCTTATTTAAAATATTTTTAATAAATACACTAGTATTATTTGGTGGTGAATTAAAAGCACAAACTACTGATACTTCTTTTACTTTTACGGAACAACAAGTCATAAAATTAGACTCCATAATACAATCACAAGAACAAGTGATTAAAATCCAGAGAGAAAAAATACAACTGTTAGAGTCCCAATTATTTAACTACGGGTTATTACACCAACAAGACAGTTTACATATATCATTATTAAATAAAAATGTAGAATTACTTAGTGGTAGAGTGGACTTATACATTGATTTAAATAAGGAACTTAAACCTAAATGGTACAACAAACCTGTGATACACTTTTTTCTAGGTGCGGTCACCATAACTACCAGTGCGGTAGTTCTCAATTTAATCCAGTAACAATCTATGGTTTCGTAGTATTTATATAATATAGTTTATATAAATGGCACTAACTAATACAGATAAAAAAGAAATTGAAAGAATTGCACGTAAAGAAATCAAAGATTTCCTTAAGACCGCTTCTTTCGAAAAAGATGTTGTAGACGTAGTTTCCACACAACTGAAAAGAAAAAATAGTAAATTATCCAAAGCTCATCGTGCAGAAGTTGTTGATGTTAGTACTAAAGTATTGATAGAACTTTATAAAACTTTCTGGTTAAGAAGAAATTTCTGGGACAGTCAAATTAAAAATGTTAAATAATGAATTTAGTCCAAAAACAAAAACTAGACATGAAACAGGCGGTAAATCAAATACAAAAAGAGTTACCGACCATGACGGGTAAAGAAGGAGCAACCTCTAGAGGACAAATGAATAACGCAATATCTGAAGTAGAAGACGATATGGAAGAACAAACATCCGCTGGTTCCGCTGGAGCTTTTGCAGCTCCTATGGGTTGGGACCCTGAGGATGGAATGTCTAAAAAATTAAATGAAGATGAGGAACTAGACGAAATTAATGTAGGAGCGTATTCACAACCAGCTATATGGGCAAAAAATAAAAAAAATTGGAGAGCCGTTAGTGACCCTAAGTTTCCGAAGTACGGAGGACCTGGGGGGAAATACGTTAAGATTAAAGAAAAGTGTAGACATTTCCCTTATTGTAATCAGGGAGATATTAATTCCTTAGAATTCTATGAAGATAAAAAATTAAATGAGGCAATTCAAAACGTTTCTAAAAAAACTAATAAGTCTAAAAGTTATCTTAAAAATCTAGTACTAAAAGAAATGGAAAGTATGTTTAAGAAAGACTTAAGAAAATTAAAAAACAAAAGAATGAGGGGTGAATTGTCGGAAGAAGAACTGGAAGAAATAATTAGAAGAGGATTTTATAAGTCACCTATAACTTCTTTAGTAGGTAATATGAAAATGGATACCCCGATTGGTAAAATGTATACCATAAAAGGTAACAAACCTAAGTACGAATAAAAGTTAACATATATTTATATATTATAAAAGAAAAAATTATGTCTAGAAGAATTAAAACAAATAAGAAATTAAAAAGTACAATACAAAGTATATTTGAAAATGAGCTTAGACCTATGGTCGAGAAAGACGTACTGAAGAACAGGTTAATCAATAAGCTAAATGAAGCACCGAATCAAAATAATTTCCCAGGTAAAACCATAACTAACAGAACTTTAAGTGACGCAGGTAAACAAAATAATGAAGCTATGTTCGCTGTTGAAGAAAAAATTAAAAATTATTTGGACTTTAAGAATAATTCCCATCCAGAATTCCCACACCAAAATAACTCAAAAACGGATTACAAATCCCCAATGTACCGAAATAACTCAGCACAAAAAGAGTATATTGAAGATTGGAGAGGTATGGGGTTAGAAGACGCACAATATCAAACACAACCTAATGAATGGTTTGAGGACCAAGTAAACGATTACTTAGAAGGTTCTAGTAAAACTGGTAATAATACAGGTAAAGATTCTAGTGGACAACAAGTAGGTAATGTTGTACCATCCGATTTAGGTAAAAATATTGAAAACAAAGTAAAAAGAAAATATAAAAAACTTAAAAGTGATGAATGGGCTAAAGCTATACCTAACAAATACGGTAATAGAAAAGCTAACGCTAATCACATGGTATCAGAAGCTTTAAATGAAATAACTAGAAATGTTATTAAAGAAGGAATTAAAACCAAAGAACAGAAAAAGTTGATATTAGAAAGAGCTTCTAAAGAATTAAAACGAAGAAAAACACTTTAAGTATTATGAATTTTAGGGACTACGAAAAATACACACTTAACGAAGAACATAGAAGAATGTCCCAACTAATGGGGGCAACACCTCAACCACTTAACGAACGAAAGGATAAAATTAAAGTAACACAAAGAGGAAAAGATGGTGGGAAAATCGTAGTTAAAGACGGAAAAGGTGATAAAGATTATAAATTAGTGGTTACACGAGGTTTTCAGTTTGACAAGGATAATTTAAATGCAAAAGATACGGTTTTTAAGACGATTCAACAACACAAGCCTATTAACGATGCTTTTCCTGGTTTAACACCAGAACAACTTTTATTTTCTGAGAGAAAAGATGGTCGTTTCAGAGATGTTTTCACTTTTATGATTGTAGACAAACAATTACCACCTGAAGAAAAGGAAGAGTTAAAACAAAAAGTTGAAGAATTAGTTGTACAAGTTGATGTAGAAAAAGAAGAAGAGAAAGTTGAAAAGGAAGATGGAGATACACAACCAGACCCATCAACTGAAACTAACACAGAAAGTAGAATTTGTAATCTTCGTGGTGATAAAACTTGGGAGTACAAAGTAGAAGATGAGATGTGGTACACTAGAAAACAAGGTTCTAGTAGATGGATAAAATTAGGTGGTGATAAGTACATTAAAGCAAGATGTAAACTAGATAAAGGTTGTCCTGGTTTTAGAAAAACAAAAGAACAAAATTGTAGTCCCCAAAAGTCAGGTCTCGATGATAAACCAATAAGTGGGGATAGAGATATTCCTAGAGACCAAGATTTGCCTAAAAATAAACAACCTAAGTATGACCAAGATTTACCTAAAAATAAACAACCTAAGTATGACCAAGGATTTCCTTTAATTGAAGGTTGCACAACACAGTTAGAGGGTACAGCTGGAAAATATATGGGTAGTAAATGCAATCAAACCCCACCTACGAAAACCGGCGACATGGTAACTGCAAGAATGGGAGCTTATTACAGTCTAACGAAAGGTGAATGTGTACAAACAAGAGGTGGTTCTTCACCATTTAATAATATGGATGAGTGTAGACAATGTTGTGAAAGGAAGAGATAGGTAACCCCCCTACTATTCTTTATTAACATAATCTTTATTAACCTAAGGTCTTTCATATATTTATTATTATGGAAGAACATAGAAAATTTTCACCAATAGAATTTTATAAGTACGTTACTGAACCAATCCCAAAAAAAGATTTGGATTTGTGGTTAAAGGCTAATAATATCATACCAGAAAAGTCTGAACTTTTCTTTTATTTTATTAAGTCATTATACCTATTAGTTAATAAGACATATCTGGGAGCCGATGTCATCAAAAACGAGGACGACATCACTAATCACTTTAAATGGTGTTGGGATAAAACTCTAAAAAACCTAGAAAAGGAAGGTATTTTCTTTGAAAGAGAAGGTAACCATTACGATTACTTTTGGAACTTTTTTATAGAATCATTTTATGGTGATAGGTTTGACTTAGTAATTAATAAAGTAGATAAGTTCTTCTCCACCCTTTTTAGAATAAGTGACCGTAAAACTAAATCCGAACTTGATATCTATACGGATTTATATAAAACCCTAGATAATAATCTTATTGGATAAAGTTGACTTCTGAGGAAGCCATGATTACTTTTTGTACAAGCTAGATAATCTACGCTATAAATAAATTAAATTAATTAATAAAATGGAAACATTAAACAAAATTAAAGAACAGGTAGAACAACTATCAATGGATAGTGCCAAATTTTTTGACAACGGAAATAAGAGTGCTGGTATTAGAGCCAGAAAAACTGCACAGGATGTTAAAAATCTTTGTCAAGAACTAAGAAAAGAAATTTTAGAAGTTAACAAAGCTTAATTAGTGGATTTATGTTAGTAAACTTATTATTTTTATTATCTATAATATTAATAGGTAAATACCTTATAGTATTTCTTATTAGTTTACTAAGTAACCCACCTAAACGAATGGAAATGAGAAAATGGAAAGGTATTAATGTAGATGAAACTTTATTAGTACTTTCCATTTCTTACTTTTTTACATATATTTTATTTTAAATGACACTATACGACAATATAAAAAAATTTGAAGGATGTTTTTTTGGTATAAGAAAACATGAGGATTATTTCATCTTGGATTTAAACATACCTAACCACTGGACTTATGAAGGGTTGGTGGATAAAGAAAAGGTAGCTACTAAGGTTAATAAAAACGAATCCTCATACATGTTAGTCTCTTTTTATTGTTTAGATACTAGTGAAAATGTAAAGTTCTTAGAAGAAGAAGTGGTTAGAGTTCTAAAAATCAATAAAGATGAAGAAGAGAAAAATAGGTTACTCCAAGAGAAACAAAAAGAATTGGAGATTTTATTCCAGTCCAAAAAATTAGAAGAACTAAAGTCTATTAATTTTAACATACCCACCTCGGAACCATTTAAACCAAAGTTCGATAAAATTTCAGAAAATGGCACAACTAACAAAGGAGCTTCAGTTGCTCAACCGACAACAAAACAAGGAACAAAAGGAGATAAATAGGCATAAAAATTCTATTTTACTTAACATAAAAAAAAACAGTAAAGAAACGATAAAAAATACTAATACCGAGATGCCTCAATTCAGTGAAAACTATATCAACGAAACCCAGGGTAAACCAAAAGATTCATTTGAAGACAAACCCAACCTAATGGAGGGGTACTTATCTTCATTACTTAACATATCTGATAGTCTTCCGTTTAAAACAATAAAAGCGGACATGGTATTTACGTTAGAAAAAAATACCTATGTTAAAATATTAAAAGAAGTCGAAAGAATTAAATTAGGTGGAGACATAGAACCAGAGATTTTGGAAATAACCCCAACGTTCGAAGTTGAGGTAAATGAAATATCTTTTACATTTATAATGCAAATCGAAGATTAATAAGTATAATGTTTGTAGAGTAACGTTCTATCGAAACCCTTTTTTTCTAAAATATTGTATAATTCTTTTCTTTGTATTGTAGATAAATCTCTACTTATTAGACAATTAAATTTCTTAATTTTATTAAAATAAGTTTTTATACAACCCAAAAACCTAGAAGACTCACCAACATTTTTTAAACTAAACAAATTAAAATTTTCATAGTTCTGAATTATAAATTTGTTATTTAACGTATACAATTGACTTACACTTTTAGTATTTAAGTATCTATCAAATATTTCTAAAAATGTTAATCTCCTTTTTAGTTGGTGGTCGTATATCTTTTCCTCAACTTCAAAATCTACCAGTTTAATTATTTGATATTTACCAGTTTTTATTTTTACCTCAGTCAACCTACCCAACCTATCCCTCTTATGTAAAGGGCTTTTTTTACACTTTCCTATACATAGTAAAGCCAACTCAAATTCACACTCCTTTTTTTTATTAAATTTAGTTGGGAATATAACATTTGATTTTTTATGTATTTCTTTAAATTTTTTATTAATATTATTATATATACGAGAAGTAGCCATTATCCTTTTTTTGGATTGGTTATTAAATAAAACAATTTGATATTTAGTTTCTAACATATGAAAAATTATTATGAAATATTGGGTGTAAGTAAAGAGGCAACAGCGGAAGAAATAAAAAAAAGCTATCGTAAACTTTCACTAAAGTACCATCCTGATAAAAATCCCCAGGGGGAAGATAAGTTTAAACAAATTTCTGAAGCTTATGGGGTCATAGGTGATGAAAATAAAAGAAAAGATTATGATAACCCTACAAATGGTTTTGGTTCTTTTGAGGAGATGTTTAAAAACCAGGGTGGTAACCCATTCGATATGTTTGGTGATTTATTTGGGCAACGTAGACAACAAAACAGACAAAGACGAGGTAATGATGTTATAATTAATCTAACAATTAGTTTAAAAGATTGTTACATGGGTGTAGAGAAAGAAATCACATTCAATAGGAACGTTACAAATAACCAACCATGTCCCCAATGTAAAGGGGCTGGTATAGTTCAAAGAATGGCCTCTAATGGAATGTTTAAACAAGTTATGAATGTGCAATGTAATGCGTGTAGGGGTAATGGATTTATGAATGGTGGTGAACTTAAAAATGAAAAAATTAAATTTGAAATACCTAAAGGGATTGACGATGGACAACAAATGAAAATGAGGGGAAAGGGTAACTCTATTTGGGGAGGAATTGATGGTGATTTGGTTATTCAGTTAAAAATAATTCCAGACAATAATTTTGAAAGAAGGGGGTCCACTTTACTACATCACGTACAAACAGGATTGGTGGATTTAATTTTAGGTTACGAAATTATAATACCCCATTTTGACGGACCTCTAAAGGTTCAAGTACCACAGTTAACAAATTTTAGAAAACCATTAAAACTTAAAGAAAAGGGGTTCTTAGATGAAAATGGGTTTAAAGGTGATTTATATCTATACTTAACACCTAGTTTACCAGACAAGATAACCGAGGAAGAAAAAAAGTTACTAACTAAGTTAAAAAATGAACCTAATTTTTAAATATGAAAAAAAAATGTACTTCCTGCAAGAAGAAAAAAATAGAAGAATTAAATGAGTTCGACCCCAAAGAAAAAAAGAATCCACTTGTTTATACGCTTATAATTTTATATACTTTATTAGCGGGCTACGGTGTTGTATCATTAATACAAGATATTAGTAGTCTACTGACAAAAACGTTTTAAAATGAAAGAACAACTCAACCTATTCCCAAACGAAACAGACACTTTTGATTTTGAGTCAAGAAAACAAGACTTAATAGATAATTTGGATATGTTAAAAGAAATGACAGTCCAAGAACAAACTCTATATAAGAAATGGCAAGAAATGAACAAGGGAGGTAAAATGTCTAAAATTAAAAAGAAACTTTTAGGTTATAAAAATAATCTATGGGCACCCACAGATATTACAGATTTTGATTTAACCATAAAAGAAATATTAGAAATTGACCCTTATGTTATTATGGCAGAAAGTGGCAAAGGAGTTACGGAATGGGTTAACTATCGAAAACTTATACACACTATGGAATGGGTAGCTAATCCAGGTAGAAATATGAAATTTTGGGTTAGAGATAAAAAAACAGATAAAGTGTTAGGTCAAATATGTTTAGGTTCAGATGTGACAAGTATTAAAGTAAGAGACGCATATATCGGTTGGGATAAAATTAATAAATTTGAACAAGGTAAATTAAATTGTACCGCAATTGCCACAACTATATGTTCCACACAACCAGGTGGGTACAATATGTTAATGGGTAAACTAGTAGCTTCCTTAACCACATGTAAGACAATTAGAGACGCTTGGGAGAATAAATATGGTAATAAGTTAATTGCTGTAGGGACCACTTCTTTATATGGTATACACTCAATGTATAACGGTATACCACATTTTAAAACAATGGGAGAGACTACAGGGCAAGTAAGACTTAAACCAGACGACAGTGTGTATTTACCTTGGAACAAATGGTTAAAGGAAAACCACCCTGAAGAACATAAAAAAGCAATTAGTGCTACAGGACCAAAACAAAATATTATAAATAAAGTATTTAAACATTGTAAAATTAAACCATCCACATATGACCACGGATTTAAAAGAGGTGTCTACCTTGCAATGATGTATGAAAACGGGTGTGAGTTTTTACGTGGAGAAATAAGTGAAGATAAACTTAACTTAAAGAAAAAGTTTGTGGAAGACATACCTTACACAGATAAGTGGTGGAAGAAAAAAGCGGTTAAAAGGTACCACACTTTACATAAAAATAATAAAGTAAAACCAGAAACATTATTCTATTGGGACACAATAGATATATCTTGGGAAGATATGAAAGAAAAATATTTAAAAGAAGTTGGACGTTAAAAATAAATAAATAAATGACAAAAAAAGAAAGAACATTAAATGAACTGAGACAAGTAAAAGACAGTGTTTACAAAAAACCAGTAAAAAAAGTAACAAATGGTTTTTATAAAAAAGTTAATTTTGACCCACAATATATTGTGGATTTGATAGAACAGTATCCTAACGATAGAGATTTAGGAGGGAAGATAAGAAATTATTATATGAAACTATTAGAAATAAAAAAAACTAATAAATAATTTGGTTTACTCAGATACATTATTTATATTTGTTGAAAGAAATTTATAACCGTTAAAAATAAAAAATCCAATGAGAGCAACTAAAAAAGAAAAAATGGGAAACTATGTTTGTAAAATAGGTAAATATGACATTAGACACATTATTAAATCTGGAGGAACAAGTAAAAGAACCTTTGGTAACGCAACAAAGACTAAGGGTAGTTGTGAAGGTAGAATTTACTTAGGTAAAAAATTAATTGAAAGTAATCTAAAAAGTTCCAGTGAAGCGATACAAAAAGCTTTCCAACTGACTTGTAAAGATGGTAACCAACACAATGTTGATAAAAGGTTACTTAACAAACACCAATTGGTTTGTGTGTAGTATTAATAACATGGTAAGGAAAGGGAGGGTAATAAAAGTTTACTCTCCTTTTTTTTTAAACATACTATCAGGGTATTTATTCTATGGGGTGATATTTATAATTAAACAAGAAATCTAGAAATGAGTTTTACAAGTTTATTAAATGAGGTTAAAGAGATATTAGAACAAGAGTTGTCACGTTTGGACGTGATGATGGATAGATATGCTAAACCTAAGAAGAAAGCCAACGGAAAAGTAATTCCAGCAAAAATACCGAAAGACATACTAATAAAATTAATTGTTGCAGACCCTACTACTAGGTCAGAAGGCGAGGAGGGAGAAAACGTACTAGTCCAAAAAGTAGGTAAGTACGTTCAATGGATAATTAAATTATGGTTAGGATTACAACAAAAAGCTCAAGAGGAATACCCTTACGACCCAAAACCTACCTCACCTTTTCAAGGTAAAGTTAATCAATTACAAGAGCTATTTTTAGAAGACCTTTACAAAACAACTGAAGATTTAATTAAGTTCGATAGATTTAAGTCACAAATAGATGTTAGTAAAAGAGATATTAATAAAATAACTTCAGCAGATGAGTTATATGATTTAACTAAAGATTTTTCATTAGAAAAAGCGACTACTAGTAAAGCAGAACAAAAAGAACAAAGAAAACGTGAAGAAGTTGACTATCTTTATGATGGTGATAGGTGGGAAGTAGTTGTTCCAAAAACTAAAGCAGTTAGTTGTGATATGGCGGGTGCACCTTTAACTAGATGGTGTACAGCTTCAGATAACTGGAATTACTATGAAAGATATTCAGGACAAGGTCCTTTATATATGATTAGAGATAAAAATGATATTGTAACTTCTGGAGGTAAAGGTGAAGGTGAACCAAGACCTAAATACCAGTTCCACTTCCCATCCAACCAATACATGGACCCAGCTGATAGAAGTGTTAATCTAGAACAAATGTTGGCTGATGGTGGAGAACTTAGTGAGTTAAAACCATTCTTTAAACACGAATTTGCAAAAGCACTTAACAAAGACTTTGGTGACCAAGTACAAATAAATTATCCAAACGACCAAGTATCTAGATTCATAGGTCTCTATGGTTTTGATGAATTTTTCGATAAACTACCTAAGTCATTAAAAAGATTTGATTTTGAAAAAGGTAATAGAGGATATGGTAATGATAAACAAGACTTACCAGCAACACCTCTCCACCCTAAAGTTTTAAATTTCGCTAATTTAGAAGTTCTACACATTGAAGGTTTGTTAAGTGAATTACCAGAAGATATTGATAGGTTATCAAAATTAATGTTCATATCCATACCTAACAATCCAGAGTTAAAAACATTACCAGAGTCATTAGCTGATTTACCTGCACTCCAAGTTTTAAATATTAGAAACAACCCTAATTTAAAATTAGGACCTAGAGTTCAATCAATGATAGATAGTGGTGAGGTTACTGTAGTACAGTAATCAAGAAACTTTACCCCAACTCCCGTTATTAAGTAATTTAAAAGTACCTATATGTTTTTTGTCCCATTGGGTAGGGTTAATTAAACTTAAAAATAGATTCTTATCCTTTCTTTCGTATAAAAAATATTCTTCACCTAACAGTGGTTGAAAATTATATTCTGACGAATAAACTAATTTAGTCCAGTTATATTCCTCTACTAACTCTTGGTATTCTTGTTTTAATTCTTTTAACCTAGAATTAAAATAATTATCAGCTTTGTAACTGTCACTTTTATCTACTTTTATGGGTTCAAATTTTTGTGAACCTATAGTGGTAGGGTAGGACTTTAAATTTGCATCAAATTCACCCTTTTCTCCATTATAGACTATATTATCTGGGTATTCATTTTTCATAAACAACTAAAATATCTTTCACCTCTATCACAGAGTATCGTTAACCCATTAGTTTTATCGTTATCTCTTAACCATTCGAAACATACCTTTACATTAGCCGCAGCACTTATACCTACAAATAAACCAAACTCAGAAGCTAAATTTTTAGAGAAAAGTTTAGCACATTCAGTTTTAATAGTCCTGATTTCATCTACCAAATCTAAATCCACTAAGAATTTACTACCATCACCTATTCCTTGTATACCATGTAGTCCTGGTTGACCACCACTCATAACTGGAGATTCTTCAGGTTCTATAGCTACTACTTTTATGTCAGGCCATTTTTCTTTTAAATATTTGGCGGTACCCATTAAACTCCCACCAGTACCAGTACCTAATACGATAACATCAGGTTTACCGATATATGGAGGGTAGGTTGAGTAAAATTCAGGACCAGTTGTTTCGTAGTGAGCTTTTATATTTAAAGGGTTATGGAATTGATTACAATTAAACCAACCTTTCTCCTCACACATTTTATCTCTTAATGCGATAGCACCGTCAAAGTCACCCTCCGTAACCTCAATTAGTTCTGCTCCATATATTTTAAACATATTTTTTCTCTCTTCAGACATATTAGAAGGCATTATAATAACCATCTTATATCCACGTTCTGCGGCTAACATAGCAAACGCTATTCCACTATTCCCTGAAGTTGCTTCACATAAAGTACTTCCTACCGTTATTAGATTTTTTTTCTCAGCGTCATCCAAGATATAAGATGCCATACGGTCTTTGACCGAACCAGAAGGGTTCATGAATTCAGCTTTGCCCCAAACTGTGAGGTCACCCACAGTTATGGGTATTAACGGAGTTTTACCAACGTAGTACGATAATTTTTTCATATTATAATTTTATAGATTTACACCTTAAAGTACACACCATATTGATAAGTATTTTTTTTTTACTTACTATTATTTGTAACTTGTAAAATACTTATATTATATGAATGTAGATGTTGAAATATACTGTAAAAACTTTAAAACATTTTTTAGTGATAATCCAAACAGTCAAAAGGAATTACTATCAACCGTTCCGGGGGTTACTTTTGAATCCTTTATGGTAAAGGTTATCGAGACAGCAAATAGTAACTTTAAAAACTTGGGCGACCCATCAATTTCAAGAAAACAAATTCTAGATATATTAAACGATTTATATATGGAATATGTCTTAGAAAATCAAAAAGAGTTAGCTGAAGAAGTAGGTTTGATAGATAAACCCCTAATAGATGAGTCTAAAGTATTTCAAACGATAAATGGTTTTAATATAGGTCTAAACTAAGCTACGTTTTCTATAGTTGCTTTATAACTAGATTTTATAAGTGTAGGTGTAGCATCACTAGTTACCTGGATACTAATTAGTAGATGGGTAGTACATTCAGTTAAAGCACCACTTCCAGAGTCCACATCAATACTCCAACACTCATTGGTTCCTGACTCACAACTTAAAGTAATACTACCAAGGTCCACTAATGTGGCATCAATACTCTCTGAACACTCAAAAACACTAACTGTTATCACTACAGTACTTGTGGTTTTATTATCCACCATATATAGATTACCACATACGTTAATAGCGTCACTAACACTACCATTAATTGAATGGGGTAAAGGCACACCACAATTTTGAGCCCCTACATTGATAACACCACTAGCGGCAATATTCCATTCACTTCCAGAAAAACCAGCAGTTTTATTTCCGATATACTTATTATTTTGTGCAGGATTACTAATATACATACTATTGGATGATATTAATATTGGTGTTACCGAACCTCCAGTACCACCACTTATACAATGTGTAATAGCACTACAAGGGACTTGTTGTACTGGAAAACATGAAAGATAAGATTCCGCTGTGGGGTAATACTTAGGGTTATTATAAGTATTAATTTGATTTAAGATATCTCTACATGGAGTACCTGGACCACATCCAAAGGGGTTACTAAACGACATATTTATTGTATTTTAATTCTAGCTAATTCACCTTTAGTCCAAGCTTCATAATTAGGGCCTAAGGTATAAACAAACTGTCTACCTTTCCTACTCATATTTACTATACCAGAGTTATTTATAACTGAAAAATATTCAGAGTTGTGTCCCGGAGTATAAGTCCTACCGATAGAATCATAAAATTCTTTTCTGGTCTTTCCAGGATTGTTCTTAACAAAGTCTATAAATAATTGAGTTAATGAACCTTCTTTAGGTGGATATTTAAAAGTTAAAGGAGTTCTAGACCTCATAGGTTCCCAAACAGTATTTTCTTTTTTAGTAAGTTCTTTAATTTCAGGTCTAGATAAAAGATATCTTAAGTTTGGTAATATGACCAGATTTAAGAAAGTTTTTTCTGGGAAACCCCTATAACTCCTAACCCCATACTTGTCATTATCTAAGAACCTAATTTTAAATACTTCTCTAGAAGGTAGACCTAACTTTATTCCCTCATTTTCTCCATCAATTTCATAATAACCAAGATTATTACTGGCAGCTACAATATGTCCAGGAAGAAGTCTAAAATACCAACCTATATCTTCCGCTAAGTCGTTTTCTGCTGTTGGTTCTATATAACCGTTAAAATCGGAAACAATAATCTCATACTCTGTATCGTTAAACACCTCAACAGAAAACTTATATTTATTATCCCCAACAGGACTTACGTACCATTCATTACGACCAACAACCTCAAGTTCCCATGGACCACTTTCCGTGTTAAATTTAATTTTTTGACCTTGTAATTTATCCGTTACTATATTAGTAAATTGATTAAGACTTTTGTATCTCTGAAAGTCTAATATTTCCGAATAATAATCTAACTCTTTTTTGTATAAATCGTCAATCACTTGAATAGCCTTATCTGGTAACATAGAACTAACTACGGATGCTGTCCTACTATCTAATAGATTATCTTGCATATCATACCACTGGTCATCAGGTGCCCTACCTAGTACTCTTCTATTTGTTCTATAATCAGTGTCTATTTGAGGTAACTCTTTATAGAGTGCTATTTTATAATCTGGACCAGAATCTTTTTTTATTATATAATACAAGACACCTTGGTTATTATACTTTTCAAAAAAGCTTTTATCTTTTGATGTTGTACACCATTTGGTACCTGCACCGTAATAACAAGAAGCACCATGACTTTTAGGTCTAATAATTACCCAGTTATCATCTTCATATACCCTATCGATATCTTTTTTGAGTTCTTTTTCCTTCCTTTTCCTAGTGGCTACCTTTTCTAGTTCATCTACTATAAATTCTAATTCAGTTAAGGACGAATATGAATTTATATCTTTAGGAGATTTTTTTACCCTAGGACTAACATTTAATTGGTTATACATAAATTCAGGGGTTAACCTACTCAAGTTAGAGTCAAATTTTTGTACCGCAGAATAAATATCTATAGGATTTAAACCGTGTTCCCCTAAGTAAGTATCTATCATCCAGAACAAATATTTGTTATTGGATGTTGGGTCATTTTCTAGAAAAATATTAAACCTATCTTCTAGGTTTACTCCTTGTAAAAAATGATGGTAAGGGTTACCTTCTTCACTATAAGGCCAGGAATCACCTATCTGATTTTTAAAAAAGTTTTTAGCATCTTCTACTCTTCCTTCTAATAATATGTGTTTGTTATATCTCATTCTACCCTATTCTATAAATATAAAACCATTCATCGTCATAGACTACTTCATTTTCTTCACCATCATAACCAGCAAGACCATTTCCTCTTCCATCAGAAGATATAACATACTTTACAAATTCATCTTGGTCAATAAAATTATCCACCTCTAACTCATACATTTGAATGTATTCCATGGGGTCACTTCTAACCTCATCTAATTTATTCTCTACTGCTTGTTCAATAGATTCATCAGTCCATTCATAACTGTCCTCATCTTCTATAATGTCTTCTTTTTGTTCTTCTAGTGAGTCTATTTGGTCTTGGATGTATTCTTCGTCTGATTCTCTATCAATCTCATCTAACTCTTCTAGATGTTCTCCTATTTGTTCATCTATTGATTCTATTTGTTCTTCATAATATGGTGTCATCACTCTATCATCATCTTCATCTAAATAACTTTCAGGACTTTCTTCTACATCTTGTCTAATATAGTCTTCTATATAATCTGCAACCTCATCACCATCAACGTGAGAAGACCAAACCCACTCTGAAAACCCTTGATACCCTATATCGTCAAGTAGATTCCTTACTTGTTCCTCAGCAGCTTCATCAGCTTCATCATCATCACCTACAGCATATTCAGCTCCATCGTACTCAAATATAGGCATTTCACCATAGTGGGTAAGACCTTCATACATAATATCATAAACTGTAGGAGCATTTTCTCTTTCTTCTTGGAGTTCTTCCTCTAAATCATTTAAATCTTCTCCATATTCTTGAGCTCTTTCACCGTTAGGATTTTCAATTACCTCAGGGTCATTTTCCATATCACTACGAAGGTCTCTAATCTGTTCCTCTAAATTCTCTATATCCTCACTATTATCTGACCACTCACCTTCATCTTTTAGGAATTCCATTAATGCGTTAGCTCGCGTACCAATATAATCCCCATCTTCAGGACTCCATTCATCATTTTCTTTTCTTAATTCTGCTTCAGCATTTAATCTAGCTATTCTTAATCTTCTACGTTGAGCCCATTCATTTTCTCTTGCCTGTCTCTCCAGTTCCC
>WLWF01000057.1_pt1 | contig 92948 bp, 77 predicted proteins | sample 6718331 | NCBI WGS metagenome assembly WLWF01 (sample SAMN12718692, study PRJNA515312) | sponge metagenome | isolation source: marine sponge | host: Mycale hentscheli | place: New Zealand: South Island, Marlborough, Capsize Point | collected 2003-05-01 | reverse complement strand
AATGTGTTCTACATATTTTATTGATAAATAATAAAAGGAAAATTTAAAGTGAGGCTATTTGAAGCAAATAAAAGAAATGCAATTACCATATTTGATGTGGATGATACTCTTGTAGTTACTCGCAGTAAAATTAAAGTTCATAATCCTAAAACCGGTTTTTCTACTGAACTTACCCCACAAGAATTTAATACATTTAGGAAAAGGCCAAATGATAAGATGGACTTTTCAGATTTTCAAAGTTTAGATATTCTTAAAGCTGGTAAAATTATTGAATGGGTATTTTCCATTTTAAAAAGAACTATACAAAAAGGTAAAGCTGTTGGAATTATAACAGCAAGAGATGATGCAAAACTTATTCAACAATTTTTAGCTCATAATGGTATTAATATAAATCCTCAATACATATTTGCTATTAATGATACTTCATTAGGTTTTAAAGGATCTACTGCTGAAAGAAAAAAGCAAGCATTTAGAAAATTTATAGAAATGGGATTTAATGATTTTACCTTTTTTGATGATGATGAAGATAATATTAAATTAGCAAAATCATTAAGTAAAGAACCTGGTATAAAAATGAGAGCCAAATTAATTAAGAGCAAATGGATTCCGAAATTCAACGACTTCAAATAAAGCTAAATATATTTACGTCTATCTTAAAACAGATTAGGGATATATCTAATTCATCTACTACAAAAGTTGGGTGTATGGCACTAAGAAAAGATTTTAGTAAAATTGCAAGCTTTGGTTATAACGGATCATATAGCGGTGCAGGTATTAATGAAGATACTGGGACAGAAGAAGATAGTCTTAGCCCAGGAGAAAGTGGTTTTATTCACGCTGAAGTAAATATGATTGCTAAGTTTAAGGAATATGATCCTAATAATTATATAGTACTTTTAACTCTTTCGCCTTGTAAGATGTGTACTAAAATTTTAGTTAATGCAGGATTTAAACATGTATATTGGATTGATGATTATCGTAACCAAGATCACCTAGAAATTTTTAAGCAGTGTAAAATCACTCACGGCACAATTGATTCTCTAATTAAAGACTACCATCTAATCAAAGACTGAATATATACAAAAAAAGTATATCCCAGTGATCTTAGAGGCAATAACATTTAAATTAGCTTTAGACTTTTTCATTTTCTTAAAAAAGAATCGTATAACTTGTACAAGTATTAAGGTTGATTTTTTTGATAGAGTAAAGCATGAATATATTGATTTTGCAGATGTTGCTGCAATGCAAGCATATTATAATAAAAACTATATCCCAATAGATAATTGTTTTTTAGGTGATTTAGTTTCTATTCAATTCTTTTTAGCTGAAAGTGAGCTTTATGATTTTACAACTGAATTTAGAGCAATAGATGTTACAAATAAATTTACATTAGAAACTGGATCTGCTTACGACCGCCAAAGAAATGCAGGAAGAAAGGTACTTATAGATAGACAAATACAATTAATCAAAAATGCTGTAACGGATTATGTTAAGTATTGGAGAGAATTAAAATACATCTATATTACTGGAATTTATTCACCTTGTTATGCAGAACCAGGGTGGTCAGAAAATACTTGGTGGCTTAAATCATTTAGAGAAGCATTTACAACAAGCAGGGATACATCTCAATTTCCATATTCAGATATAACCATTGTTGAAAACCCTCCAAAATAAAGACATCAATAAGAAGAATAAATAAAAAAATATTTAACATCAATGGCAACGTCATTTAATAACCTACAGGAATATATTCTTTTTAGAGTTGAGCTAGGAAGAGAACTATTCAATGCAGAGGTTGATACTAATTTTCAAATGGTATCTAACCCATGGGTAGAGTCTAGAGTATATGAGATAGGTAACATCGTTTATCATCCTGTAGTAGTAGATGATCCTACAACAACCGGAGAAGATCAGGTACTAGTTTGGTGGAGAGCCAACGTTAGAACTACACAAGGTGTATTTGATACATCTCAATGGGATATCATTGGAGGTATAGGTTCTGGTAAAGTTAGTGTAAAGGGTGCTAATAGTTTTGGAAAAATTAATGTTAATTCTACTAAAGCAACAGGTTCTTTGCAAAATGGTAATGATGCATTAATGCAATCAACAATTGGTGATGATACTTTTAATCTTATTGCTGGACAAGGAATGCAGCTTCAATATAACCTAGCTTCCAAATCTATTGTTCTTATTAATACATTAGCTTCCAATCCAGGAGAAATAAATTTAGGTCAAAATATAGGCCAAGGCGTTGGTCATCAAGATGTTTATGCTGGAAAATCTGGTGTTAATTTACAATTTAGAGGATTTGATTCAACTAATACTACAGGTACAGCGCTATCAGTTAGTACTAATAATGTACAAGATAATATTGTTTATAATTTTAATGAAGCAAAAGTTAATCTTGCAAACTTAAATGATGGTTCACCGGAGATTGGTATGCTATCCAATGTGTCTAGTGTAATTCCAAGTTCTTTAGATATTCTACAATGGAATGCAGGTTCTGGTTTATGGTCGCCAACTTCATTAGGTAGTTTAGGACAACAAAACATATATACAACTAGTTCAATAATTTTGGCGGCTGATAGAATAGTTAGATTAAATGGATCAGCTGGTAATTTACAATTTAATAGATCTTCTGATTTAAACACAGGAGTTCATATTCCAAACACTTCAAACAACCATCAATTAGAATTAAGAAATTCTTTAGCAGGTGGTGTGACTGGATTACAACATACTTTAAATAATACTATAAAAGCTAGAAGTGGTTTCTTTGGTACGGATGGATCCTATTATATTGCGATAGGTGCTCTTCCTGGTGGTTTATCTGTTGATGCGCTAAGTATATCTGCTAATAGTGAATTGTATATACCTCAACTAGAAGCTGATGAAGTATCAGCAGTTGATGGCTTTAAGATTCCTTTAGTTAATCTTAATGCTCCGACGAAAGGTAGATTTGAATCTTCATCCAGTTTTAGAGCTTCATCTATACAGTCACATACTGGAACGTGGACTGTGAGTACTTCACAAAAAGGAAGTTATAGTCTTCAGGGTGAAAATCCATTAGTTGGAATGAATTATACCACCGCCGGAATTACTTCAAGTCATAATTATTCTGGTACATTAGTAAATGGTTACGGTATGAGACTAGAATATAAGACTCCTGCAACAAGTGTAGGTCTTAATATACTACAATGGATGGATAAGGGTAACAACAGTTATATTGGTAGCCATATTCAGACTACTAGTACTGCTGCTGTTTTGGCAACAAAATTTATCGGATCTAATATTTCACTTGATAATAAATCAAACGCCTTAATTAATATTGGGGAAGTAATTGCATTCACAGATCAAGCAGGAGTAGGAGTTAGTCCACAGAGAGTTGGATTATATTCTAATGTAGTAGATACACAAAATAATGCACAAGCTGGTACAATTACAGCAAGTCTAATTGCCGATAGTGGTACATGGGCTGGTTACTTTGTAGGTTGTGTTAATATAGATAAAGGTGGATTAGTTCTTCCTTCTACAACTTTTGCAAATAGACCGCTATGTAATGATGTAAGTGGTGGTACTACCTCAGAAAGAACTCTATGGATTAATTCTGCAAACGGACATCTATACAGAGGAACTGTTGATGTAGAAGCTGCAGGTGGTGGAGGAAGTTCTACATTAGGTGGTTTAAGTGATGTAACTATTACTAATATACAAGATGATGATCTTATTGTATATAATAGTTTTACTGGGCAATGGGAAAATGCTTCTCTTGCTGCATATAACTTATCTGTACTAGAAAATACTGATGGTAGTGCTAGTGTTCAATTAACTGATGGTAGTGGAACAAGCGATGTTGATTTAATACCAGGTACTAATGTAACCTTTGTTATTGATGAGGTTGCTGATACAATAACAATTAATGCAACCGGTGGTGGCGGTGGTGGTTTTACTGGTGCAACCGGAGCTACCGGGTTTACTGGAAGCCAAGGTGCAACTGGATTTACAGGAGCCACTGGTTCTGGTTTTACTGGTGCAACTGGTTTAGGTAATATTTCAGCTGCATGTATAAGTGGATATCAGAACAATGACTTTACTAATTTTTTAAATTCTTTAGCTACACCAGGTACAACTAGAATAAATCTTAATGCAACGACCACTAATAATGTAACAATAGCTTATATTGGTAATAGTATTGGTCACCCTCTGCAATCAAGATTAACAGTAGGTGATACTATATCATTTGCAAATAATAATAATAACACAGGTAATTCAACATTTTTAGTAAATTCAATAACACCTGGTGCAACCTATATAACATTAGGTTTAACTTTTGTAAGCAATTCTATAACAACACCATCTACAGGGTCTACAGAAAATATAACTTATTGTATATACTTAGGTGGTCAGATTGGAGCTACTGGTTTTACTGGTGCAACAGGAATAGGTGCAACAGGAGCAGGGGGTATTGGTTCAACTGGATTTACAGGAGCCACTGGTTCTGGTTTTACTGGTGCAACTGGTTCAGGAGGTATTGGTGCCACAGGTTCAACTGGATTTACGGGAGCCACCGGTTCTGGTTTTACTGGTGCAACTGGATTTATTGGAGCAACAGGATTTAATGGTGCTACAGGATTTAATGGTGCTACAGGAGTCGGATCAACTGGATTTACTGGTTCAACAGGATTTAATGGTGCAACTGGATTTAATGGTGCAACTGGATTTAATGGTGCAACTGGGGTTGGTGCAACTGGATTTACTGGTTCAACAGGATTTAATGGTGCAACTGGTTTTAATGGAGCAACTGGATTAGGTGCAACTGGATTTACTGGTTCAACAGGATTTACAGGATCAACTGGATTTAATGGTGCAACTGGTTTTAATGGAGCAACAGGAGTTGGTGCAACTGGATTTGATGGAGCTACTGGTTCCAGAGGATTTACTGGTTCAACTGGTTTTGGTTTTACTGGAGCAACAGGTGTTGGTGCAACTGGATTAACAGGACAACAAGGAGCAACTGGTACAATAGGTGGACAAGGAGCAACGGGTGCTGTAGGTCAACAAGGAGCAACAGGTCAACAAGGATTTAGAGGAACACAAGGTGCTACTGGTACGCAAGGATCAACTGGATTTACTGGTTCAACTGGTGCTGTAGGTAATCAAGGAGCAACAGGTACAATAGGTGGCCAAGGAGCAAGTGGATTTAATGGGGCAACAGGTGCAACGGGTGCCATAGGTCAACAAGGAGCCACTGGTACAATAGGTGGACAAGGAGCAAGTGGATTTACTGGTGCCACTGGTGCTATCGGTCAACAAGGAGCAACAGGTACAATAGGTGGACAAGGAGCAAGTGGAACTCAAGGATCAACTGGATTTACTGGTTCTACTGGTGCTGTAGGTAATCAAGGAGCAACAGGTACAATAGGTGGCCAAGGTGCAACTGGATTTACTGGTTCTACTGGAGCCGTAGGTAATCAAGGTGCAACTGGAGCTATAGGTGGACAAGGTGCAAGTGGATTTACTGGTTCTACTGGAGCTGTAGGTAATCAAGGAGCAACTGGAGCTATAGGTCAACAAGGAGCAACAGGAACTCAAGGAGCAACAGGTGAACAAGGCGCAGTTGGTGAACAAGGAGCTACAGGTACAGTAGGTGGCCAAGGTGCAACTGGATTTACTGGTTCTACTGGTGCTGTAGGTAATCAAGGTGCAACAGGTACAATAGGTGGCCAAGGAGCAAGTGGATTTACTGGTGCCACTGGTGCTATCGGTCAACAAGGAGCAACTGGAGCTATAGGTCAACAAGGAGCAAGTGGAACCCAAGGATCAACTGGATTTACTGGTTCAACTGGTGCTGTCGGTCAACAAGGAGCAACTGGAACTATAGGTGGCCAAGGAGCAAGTGGCGCTATTGGTCAACAAGGATCAACAGGAACACAAGGAGCAAATGGTGAACAAGGATCAACTGGGTTTACTGGATCTACTGGAGTTGTAGGTAATCAAGGTGCAACTGGAGCTATAGGTAATCAAGGTGCTACTGGATTTACTGGTTCTACTGGAGCTGTAGGTAATCAAGGTGCAACTGGAGAACAAGGAATTAAAGGTGGACCAGGAGCAACGGGAGCACAAGGATCAAGTGGATTTAATGGGGCAACGGGTGCAACGGGTGCCATAGGTGATCCAGGAATCCAAGGAGCGACAGGAACCCAAGGAGCAGCTGGAGAACAAGGTGCTGTAGGTAAACAAGGTGCAACAGGTGCTGTAGGCCAACAAGGAGCTAATGGAGAACAAGGAGCAATTGGTGAACAGGGAGCAACTGGATCAATCGGTCAACAAGGAGCAACAGGAATTAAAGGTAATATAGGTGATCAAGGAGCAAGCGGTACAATGGGAGCAACCGGAGAACCTGGACCAGGTGGAGCAACTGGATTTACTGGTTCTACTGGTGCTATTGGTAATCAAGGTGCTCAAGGAGCTGTTGGTGAACAAGGTGCAACAGGTACAATAGGTGGACAAGGAGCAACAGGTGCTGTAGGTCAACAAGGAGCAACTGGTGCCATTGGTAATCAAGGAGCAACAGGAGCTCAAGGGGCAGCAGGTGAACAAGGTGCCATTGGTAATCAAGGAGCAACAGGCGGACAAGGTGCAATTGGTGAACAAGGAGCAGTTGGTGAACAAGGAGCAATTGGTGAACAGGGAGCTACAGGTACAATAGGTGGACAAGGAGCAACAGGTGCTGTAGGTCAACAAGGAGCAACAGGCGGACAAGGTGCTAACGGTGAACAAGGTGCCATTGGTAATCAGGGAGCTGTTGGTGAACAAGGAGCAACTGGTTCTCAAGGCGAAACTGGTGCTGTCGGTCAACAAGGTGCCACGGGTGCTGTCGGTCAACAAGGAGCAACAGGTTTACAAGGTTCTACTGGTGCTATCGGTCAACAAGGATCTACTGGTGTAACACTAGGAGCAACTGGTGCAACTGGTGTAACTGGTGATTACGGAGGATATCTTACAGCATATACTGGAGCTACTGTAAACCAGCCTGCTGCATACCAAGCTAACAAAGCAATTACGACAGCAGTTAATTGGGCGGCAGCTGCTCAAACAATATTCTTAGCCGCTGTAGGTAATGATCCTTTAACTAGTGCTGCAATAGATTATCAGGATAGCAATACAGTATACTCAACCTGGAATTCAACAATCACAGCTTCTGAAAATAAAGCTTTTGTTAGAATCTGGGAATATGGAGCACCGGATAAAGTAAATTATTATGAATTTGACTATAATAATATAACTACTGTAAATGGAGCTGCTGGTGGTATAGAATTATCTAAAGGTAGTTACATAGGAGGTGCTGGTATTACTGCATTTACTAGACCTTTAGTTGGATGGGGTATGAATGGTAACCGTGGTGCTGATGGTGCTACCGGTCCTACTGGTCCACAGGGTGCAGTGGTTGGACAATCAACATTATTACAATCAAGATTTTCAGGATATAGAAATGCGGTACCTGATTGGAATGGAGCTGGAGCTAGTGCTGCTAAATATGCAGTAGGTGGAACTACTCCTGATTGGGGTTCACCTAATTCACCAAATCAAAATTACTATTTGATGGAGACGGCTCAAACAGATACATTTAATACGGAAGATATTTTAGATTCTGGTTTTCATGGCCAAGCAACGCCGGGTGGAGATTTAACTGGAGGTTTTATAAGAGTAACTGCATTGGCTTGGATGTCGGATCAGGTGTTTAATGCTACTTATCTAGGTAGAGTTAGAATATCAGTAAAGAAATTTGATGTTGTACCAAACTCACAAGGGCTTGCTACACCAACGGATCAACCTACTGCTACAATTATAGAAAACACTTCATATCAAATATCACCAAATACTATTCCTGGACCGTTAGGAGCATATTCATGGAGTTTTATTCTGGAGTCGGATCCACTTACTGTGACTCGTAATGAAATCTTTAAATTAGGATTTAGTTATGAAGTAGAAGATACTGGTGGAAATCCTATTACATTAGCAACTAATGGACCGTGGGCAATTAATTGGAGGATGGAATATTGTATTATATAAACTAGGTTATTAAACAATTATTATATTTAAGGTATAATAATAAATAGACAACAAATGCAAAAAGATAATATTGAGGAAACTCCACAAGAAGTCCATGAAAACAAATATTGGCAATGGGTTAAAGGAGAAAAATCTGGTGATATAGTTACTATTAAGAATATTGACGATAAGTGGATAAACTTTAATGAAGGTGGTAGATTATCAAAAGATTTACAAAATGAATTTATACAACAATTAGATGCTGATATAGCTGGTGAATTTGTAAAACCACAAACATCAGGTATTGATCCATTGAATGTATCAGCTTCGCCTAAAAAAATACAAGAAGTTGTAATTCCTAAAAAGGAAATTTCTCCTATTAGAGTTTTATTTAATAAACAAAAGAAAAATAATAAAGTAAAACTTCTTTTGGAATTTCCTGTAAACATTCCATCTAAAGATTTATATAAATTAATGAGTACTTCATTTGATAAAGAAGAAGTTAATGAAGAATTACATGACTTTATTTCAGATCAATTATCTCAAGATGAAATTACTGATTGTTTATTTGATAGTATTAAATCATTAATCGAGAGCAAGTACAAAGGTGAATAGCACACTTTATAACTAGTAATATATAATAAAATTAATCATATGAGCGAGACTGTAAAACAAACTATACCTAACCGTCGCCAAAGAAGAGCGGCAATGAAAAATCAAGGAATCTTAAAAATGAAAAGTAAATTATCATTTAAAGAATGGTTAGAAATCTGTAAACAGACTAGAGAAAAAGGCAAAGAAATACATGAAGCTAATGTTGAAGATGCTGAAAAATCTATATATGCTAAATTAGAAGAAGTTGAAACTGTTAAGATAGCTAATTGGAAAGAAGAAGGTTATACAGATAAAGAAATAGAAAAGTTAAGAGAAGCCTATTCTCTTATAATGGTTAAAGATAAATCTACTTGGCATGCTGATAAAAAATTAGCAAGAAAAACAATTAAAGAATTAACATCTACATTATATAAAAGAAAGTCGTAAATGATTAAAATAGTTTTAGAGCCAGCAAGAAATGGTGTTATTAAAAAAGTCATTGATGATAATCATGGTGGAGGAAGGGAGCATTTTACTTCAACTGATGTTTATGAATCAAATGAAAATGATAAGAATCAATTTAGTTATATAAAAAGATTCTTTTTTGATTTATGCGATGACATAGGGCTAGAGCCAGGTAGTAAATTTGATAAAAATGTATTAGATATTAATACACGCTGGGGTACTCATTTTGAACCAACGGTTAAGGATATTGAATTTAAAATAAAATCTCTTAAGAATGAGCTTAAGGAACTAGAAGAATGGAAGAAGAACATATAGAATTTAATTTCATATACTCTAATGATGCACTACGTGTTAAAACATTTTTGGGAAATGTTCCTAGAAGTATAGAGTGTATAAATTATATGGATATATTTAACAAGCTTACAAAAAATGATTTTTATCAATATGAGCCATCTGATGCAGTAGTATCATCTTATTTAATGAGGCAATTACAGAATGCAATTAATCGTAATATATCCACAACGATATTTTATGTTTTAGGCAATTTAAATACAGAGACGGTTGGAGGAATACAAAGTTACGTAGAATCATTATCATCTAAACCTATTACTTATAAAATTTATCATTCACCGGATATTATGGTCAATGGCACAGCCGAGCTATTTGATGACATAATAGAATTTGAATGAAAACTCACAGAATATTTAATAAAGGACAAAATGTATACTGCTTATTAGCATCCCATACTAATCCTAATATACTTTTACCAGTTAAGGGTAAAATCTTAGATTCCAAATGGGATCCAGTAAATCCTCTTTATCAAATTCGTATTATTAAGTTCTATGATAATATGAAATTTTTAAAACAACATTTCTTTGATATGAATTTCAGACATGTGTTTGAAAACAGAGCAAGAAAAATGATTCTTAAAGCTGATGATTATAAAACAGCAAAAGTATTAGAAGATAGATTAAATGAAAAAGATAGAGAAAGGTTTTATGTAGTTATAGAATCGGTTATGTGTACTAAAACAAAAGTTGGGTTATCAGAATTATTTGAGAAGGTACAACTTTATATGATATCTAAAAATCTAAAAGAAATAAGAGAAATTTCTGCAAGACCATTTTTTAAAGGTCCACTTTCATTAGATAGTATAAAAGAATTTGATGCAAGATATAAAAAAGGCTGGTTAGATAAATTTGAAAAAGGTGACCTTAATATTGATAAGTACCTTGACAGCCTAAGTTGAATATATAATAAAAATAAGACTCAAATATGGGGCCGGTCCAAACTGACATTAGTGATTTAAACAGCGCATCTTATCAAAATCCAAATAGTAACTCAGGAGCAGTGCTTCCGGTTTTTGGTGGTGAGTCCGTTGGTTTTGCTGCTGATGTATCAGCTGCTTATGCAAAAGGATTTTATGCACAGGCTGGTAAACCTGCTCGTGCAACTGTGCCTACTAATATGGTAGACCAGGACATTCCTGTGGCTATTGGTAATAAATATGCTTTATTTAATTTTCAAGGATTTTATGGGGGAAGTAAAGAGGCACAAACAAAATTTTATACTGATCAACCTGATAATGCGTTAATGGGAGGTGAGGGTGCAAAAGGTATTTCGCTCCCAAGCTTAATAAACTGGTTTAGAGACAAATATCCAAAAATACAATATTCACCATCAGAATTTTTATATTCTAAATATTACAAGAAGATTCCACTTAATCATTTAATTACATTAAGAAGGTTTCCAATGCCTGTAACTGATAACATTTATAATTATCAAACAATGGCTGCTTCTGAGAATGGTGCACCAGATTCACAAACTACAACAGAGGCAACAATGGCTGCTGGTGTAACTGCTATAACTTATATGGGAGCCACCGCAGGTAATCAGTTAGAGGAATTATTAAAAATGAGTTTTGGTTTAAAGTGGAAACAACTTGATGCTAAATTTGAAGAAATAGAATTAGCTAAAGGAATGAGTGGCTTTAGTGCAGGTAATATGGGAATGGGCGGAATTGCTGGTAATATTGTAAATGCAGCTGGTGATGCATTTCAAGGAACGTCATATAAAGAAAGACATGCAGCAAAATATGGTAAAGGTGCGCTAACAGGTGATAAGTTAGGTACTACATATGCCGACTTTGTATTAGGACCAGTGAATGTTGTAGATAATACAACGATTAGAGATAGAGGAATAAATTTTCAAAATGATATTAGATTGCAATTTGAATATGAGCTTAGATCTTTAGCATTTATTAATCCAAAGGTTGCTATGATTGATATTATGAGCAATATGTTAACTATGACAACTAACAATGCAGCATTTTTTGGTGGAGGTCATAGATACTATGGATCTGCTGGTGATGTTGGTACAGCATTAGGCGATACTAGTGCATTACAGAATGGAGATTTTGTAGGATATTTTAAAAGTATTGCTTCAGATATAAAAACTGGTTTTACTGGTTTATTTGGTGGAGCTGATGGTGAATTTGATGGTAATAAGATAAAAGAAGCTTTAAAAACAATAGGAACTAATTTGTTAGGAAATATGATGGGAGGGTTTTTAGGTAATATGGGAATTGGTAATACTGCAACAGCTGCTACTAGATCTTTTATTAGCGGAGAACCAACAGGTGATTGGCATGTGACAGTGGGTAATCCTCTTAATCCTATTTGTATGATGGGTAATATGATTTGTGATAGTACTGAAATGGAATTAGGCCAAGGATTAGGATATGATGATTTTCCTATGGAAGTAAAATTTAACATAAATTTAAAACATGGTAAGCCTAGAGATAAAGGTGATATAGAAAATATGTTTAATGCAGGCCAAGGTAGAATATATGCAGCAATACAAAATGAAGCTGATTATTTAAATTTAGATACGACAGATACACCGATACAAACTTACGGAAATATTCCAACGGGTACTAATGATATTCAACAGAGTTCTCAATTAGAAGGGGGTACTGCTACTGATGGATATAATGCAGGCGCGCCAGCATCTACATTGCCTGATTATCAAATAAAAAATATTAATGAATCACCTGATAATTTAGGTATTCCTATTAACTTATTTGAAGGTACAAAGGCAAGTGTTATAGATGCATAATTAAATTAATTTAAAATGAATATTAAATCTCTTACTTTAAAAAATAAATTGACAATTGAAAGAACTGGTGAGCAGTATTTTGATTTAACTGCTCCTTCGTTTAGGTATAAGCCAGAACTAGGTATTAAGGCATTACACTATATTAAACAAGATCAGGTAGGAAGAATGGATAAAGTATCACTTCAATATTTTGGAAAGAGTGATTATGTAGATGCTCTTTGTATAGTTAATAATATATTTAATCCTTTTTCATTAAATGAAGGAGATGTTATAATTATTCCTAACTTGTCTGATTTAGCAGCGGTTTATAGTAGACCTAACGCTGCGTCTAGACCTAATCCTGTTTTAGAGGATTATGTTAATACAGATAGACAAAGCGAAAAAGATCAAGCCAGAGTACAAAGATTAGTACAAAAAGCAAAAACAAAGGAGAGTGGTGTAGATACACCTATACCTCCTAATATGCTACAACAAGGTCAAGAATCTAAAATATACGAAGGAGGAAATATAACCTTAGGTGCAAATTTACCAATACGTAATAATAATAATTCTTAAGATATGTCTGAAAGTGTAGTTGAAAGAAATATACTAACAATAATAGAACCTACTATAGAATTAGATGCTCTTACTATATTAGATAGAGAAAGTAATTCAGATAATTCAAACGGGCTAGCAATGGAAGTTAGGCCATCTAAATTTTCTTCTATAGTTCCTTATGTTATAGTAAATGGATATGAAGTAGACTTGACTAAATTACGCTACTTTGAGGTAAAGAATGAAGATTTTTATCCAACTATTAAATTAATATTTGCAGATAGAGACAATATGTTTACTAGTAGATTTTACCCTAAGGATGGTGATATCATTAAAATAAACATTAGATCCCAAGGTGATGAAACTATATTTAAGCCTATAAGAATAGATTTTACTATTATTGAATGTAAGCCAATTAATGGTAATGCAGGTGGTGGTCGATTAGTTGCTAATGAATATTTACTTACGGGTAGAATGTTTATTCCTAATCTATTTACTGAAAATGTATCTTATGAGGAAGATGTTACAAGCTGGGATGCTTTATTAAATATTGCAGAAAAACTAAAATTAGGTTATGCATCTAATGTTGAAGAAACTGCCGACCAGATGACTTGGACTAATCCTAATGATACCAATGAAACTTGGATACAAAACATAGTATCTAATAGTTATTTAAATGATGAAAGTTTTTTTACTTCTTATATTGATCCATATTATTATTTGACAATGGTTGATGTAAATAGATTATTTAGCCAAGAAGGTGCAATTGAAATAAGTCAAGATTTTATGAGAGGCTCTGCAGATACTTTTACTGAAGATATTGTAAGTGAAGCAACTACAATGCCAAATATATTAACTAATTTAGTACAGATGCAAGGAAACTCTAGATATATGAGTTCCTTTCAATTAACAAATAATACAGGCAAAATTAGTAAAGCAAATGGTTATAAAAGATATACACAGTATTGGGATCTAGAGGCTAAGGAATGGATCAGTGAATTTGTTGATCCTTTTACTAATAATACTCCTGGTATGATACCTGCAACAAAAGGTAGGGTATTAAATGGTGAAACAGAAGGTCCAAGAAATGAACAAGTTAAATATAAATATTTAGGTACACAAGGTGATAATGTACATTCTGAATTTCAATATAGCACAGTATTAAATTATCAAAATAATACTGAAATTAATAAAATGGGAATGACTGTAGAATTACAGACAGTGAATCCAGCTATAGTAAGATATAGTAGAATTTATTGTTTAGTTTTAGAATATAATGATCTTGCAAAAACTGCTTTGTTACAACCTTCTTTAAGTGAAATTGAAGGTGACATAGAACCTCAAACCAGACAATCAGAAGAATTTTTAAATAATGAAGAAGCTAGTTTTATTTTAAACGAATACCTAACAGGATTTTATGTTGTAACTGGTATTACATATTTTTATTCTAATGGTACAGGTGTTAATAGTGAACAGCTTAAAATGAGATTAAAATTACAACGTAGAGAGTTCACTCCTACGACATAATAAATATAAAAAGATAACTTAACTTATGAGAAAGAAAATGATAGCACTGTCGTTAAGTTCAATACTACTATTTGGGTGTGGATCCACAAAACCTGCATCTGATGGTTGTTGCGAGAAAACGGTATTAACACAAAGAGAAGCTGATGAAAAATTATTAGGCGGACTTTTATTTGGATTAATAACTTACGCGATATTTAGTACATTAAAAATAAACTAAGAAGAAAGATATGCCTTTAATAGATTTAGGAAGTCCTTTTGGTAGTGATGGGTTAGCTCAGTTAGCTGGGCCTTTTGGTTCATACTTAGGAGGTGGTACATTTCCAAGAAGTTATGAATTTGTTAAAAGATTTGTAGCATCTGAAAGTGCATACGGTTCTGGTACCAATGGGGTTACTTCAATGGATGATCCTACTTACCTTGGATTTACATTAATGTTTGATATTAAAAGTCCTTTATTTAATGGGGCAACATCTGGTAATACTGGTATACCAGCCACCGTACCAACTAATCCATCAACTGTTACTGGTGATACTGCAACAGAAGGTCTTACAACTAATTTAGAAGCTCCTCCTAGTGGTGGTAGTTCTAATCCATCTGAACCTTCAGCCGTTGCATATTTAGAAAAAATTGGTGAAACTAATAGAGCAAATTATTTAAAAGCATTTATCCAAGGTATTCAAGAAGTTAATCAAACAAGACCTTATTATTTTCAAACAATAGTAGGATTAGAAGATGCTTGGAAAAAATCCTCAAGTTTTGATATAGACCCTTATCAAGGAACAGTACCAGGAGAAGGTATTATTATTGGATGTCTTGAAGCTTTAGATTTAAAAATGACAGCATTATTTAATTTATATAAAATGGCTGTTTATGATAACATGTATAAGAGGTTTGTGCTGCCTAAAAATTTAATGAGGTTTGACGTTTATGTTTATGTACAAGAAATTAGAAAATTTCAAACAGTTAGGAATTGGTTAGGGGCAGGTATTGGTGCTTTAAACACACAAGCAAAGAATGATTTTATAAATGAAAATACCTCACAAGTTGGATTTAGATTTAGAGAATGTGAATGGGATGCAGCTGCATGTGGTAAATTATTTGGAGGGGTTACTAATGCTGGAGCAGATATTGCATCAACTGAAATTAAATTTAGTTATGCTGTAATGGAGAACACTTCTCAATTTTCTGGCTATGACAGTAAATTAGATGAAAGTAAATTACAGAGAAGCACTGATCCAGGCTTTTTAGGTAAATTAAAACAATTTGGTAAGGATCAAGTAATGGGTCAAGTAGAAGGAGCAATTAATTTAGCAGGTAGAGCTGGTGCAAGTATAATTTCAGGGTTTACATTTGGTAATGTGTTTGGTGCAAGAAATGATTTATTAAGTTCTATATCAAACCCACAGGCGTTAGCAAATGCAGCATTAGGTGCAGCTATACCAGGCACTCTTAGTGATGTTGGGAGTAGAAATACTACTCAAAAAATAGGTGATACTTTATTTGCAGAAGTTGCACCAGTTGGAACAGATTTAGACTCAACGCAAAATTTTGATCCAGCTACACCAGTTGGAACAGGTTTAGAATCAACGCAAAATTTTGATCCAGCTACACCAGTTGGAACAGGTTTGCAATCAACGCAAAATTTTGATCCAGCAGTACCCGTAGGAACAGGTTTGCAATCAACTGATTTATTTCCACCAGTACCACCCGTAGGAACAGGTTTGCAATCAACTGATTTATTTCCACCAGTACCACCCGTTGGAACAGGCTTACAATCAACACCTGCATTTCTTCCGTCTGGACCAATACCTTCTACTTTAAGTGGTAATGAAAATGTATTTGACTAATGGGAAAGGTAAATCCAAAACAGTTTAACGCAGATGATTTAAGAACTACTCAATGGGTAGGAATTGTCGAGGATAGTAATGATGACATCTTTGAAGGTAGATGTAAGATAAGAGTATATGGAAAAATGGATGATCGCGTAGATCCTGAAGATCCACAAAGTGCATACATTATTCCAACAGCCTCGCTACCTTGGTCAAGACCTCATCAGTTAATGTATGGTGGTAGTAATACTGGTAGTGGTAAGTTTGAAATACCAAAATTAGGATCTATAGTTAGAGTAACATTTGATAATGGAAATTTTTATCAACCAGTGTATCATGAAAACATATACCCTTCAGATGAAACAAAGGCAGAGATAGAAGCCTCATATCAAAATTCACATGTATTAATATATGATACAGCATTCGGTTTAACTGGTGAGTTACAAGATGGTGTTTCAGAAGTAACAAATGATAGAGAAGGTGAGCATGTAAAGATTTTTTTTACAGAAGAAAAAGGCATAATGATGGACTATACTACAACAGAAGGTCCAACTACTATTAATATAAAACCTGATAATTCAGTTGAAGTAATAAATGCAAATGGTGATACTATTGTAATGCTTAATGATGGAAATATAACATTTACTCATTCTGCTCAGTTTACAATTAATAGTGGAGCTGATACTGTAATTAATGCAGATACTAATTGTCTTATTAATTGTGTTGATGCTGTTATAAGTGCTACTGGTAAAACTCATGTAAATTCTCCTAAGATTATTTTAGGTGAACAGGGGACTGATGCGGTACTTAAAGGTACTCAGTTTATCAATGATCTTTATAATAACCATACTCATATTGGAAATCATGGCGCACCAACTAGTCCGCCAATGGCACCAGGAAATCCTGCATTAAGTACAAAGAATACAACTGACTAATATATAAACTATAAACTAATCTAAACATGGCAACACTCCAAACTGAAAAACTTAAAGCTGATTTAGCTGCTGCGTTTGCAGCAGGATTAAAAACATTAGATGATGAAGCACAAGTAAATATTAATGCACTAAAGGAAGTAAAATCTGAAGCTGCTATTAGGACTGCTGCCGGTGCAACCTTTGGTGAAGAAGCATCTGCTGCAATAGATGCTTGGATTAAAACAGCAACAGTTACTACTGCCGTTACAACTGTTGTAGCAACTACTGGTGGACCTGGGACTGGTACTGGAGCTGGAACTGGTACACCAGGAACAGCAATTTCATAATGAAACAATCTACTAACTTATATGTATAACTAATACTAGATGTACAAATATATAATCTATAATAACCTCGTAAAAAATAAAAAATGACCGAACAAGAAATCACAGTTCAATTGAGTGATGATCCATTTGATACTAAAACAATAAAAGTTCAAGTTCCTGAAGGCACAAAATTAATGTGTAATGAAATATATGCTGCTGATGCTTTATCATTATACGGTCTTACCGATTCAACTTTACAAAAGACACAATTAATTGAAGATAATGTTTCATATACCACTAGAGGTATTGTATCATTTATATCAGAAGATAAATCAAAGGCTTTAATTGACATAGAATCTAAATTTACTGCTTACTGTACTTTAACTAAAGAACCTGACTATATTGTAAATCAATTAGAGGTAGATATGGAAATTGATGTTAAGATCAAAACAAACCCAAAAACAGGTGATGTTGTTGCTTCTATATCTGATGCAATTAAAGAAGTTAAGTTAAAAGAAATTAAAGAAGCAATTGGTAATAAAGCTGTAGGTTTTACTGCTAAGGTTAAAGAATTAATCCACGGAGGTTACTGGGTAGATGTTGCAGGTATTAAATGTTTTATGCCAGGTTCATTAGGAGGCTTAAATAAATTACATGATTTTAGTTTATTAGTAGGTAAAGAAATAGTTGTTATGCCAATAACATTTTCTAAAGAAAAAGATACATTAGTAGTATCTCATAGAGAATATTTAAGAACTATGATTCCTACTACAATTGAAAACTTAAATGAAACTATAAAAGAATCTAGAATTGGTTTTGTAACAGGTACTACTAAGTTTGGTGTATTTGCTGAATTTGATGAATGTTTAACTGGGCTGATACCTAAAGCAGAATTAACTGAAGAATTCCAAAAATCTTTAGATGACAGATCTATTAAACCAGGTGACAAGATAGAATTCTGGGTTAAAGAAATTATATCTGATAGAAAAATTATATTAAGTCAATTAGGTCCTAAAATTGACCTGTGGGATGGAATAGATGAAAAATATAAACCTATGATGATATCTGAAGGTAAAGTTACTAAGATTACTTCTTATGGTGCCTTTGTCGAATTAGAGAAAGGGATCAGTGGTTTAATTCATAAGTCTAAGCTAAAGGGTGCTGATTTAAGTAAAGGTGATACAATAAATGTAAAAATTGGTAGTGTGAATGTTAGTGATCGTAAGATTACCATGAACATAGCATAACCTATTCCTGGTTTGAATATATAAACAAATCAGGAACTACATGTACACTAACGAACAATTAAATGCTATATATGCATCCAAGATTGGATTAGAATTCGAATTCTTTGCTAATGAAGGATTAGAGGAGGTTAAAAGAAGTCTTTCTAATGCTTTAAATAAAAGAATACAAATAGAGGAAAAGGCTCATAGTGATTTTACTCCTAGTAGTGAAACATTTAAATTAGAGCCTGATAATTCTGGTGGAACTGGAATGATTGAATTGGTTACTGGGCCAATGCCGTTTGTTGAATCAAAACTTATTATTGCAAAAACTTTAAAGTGGATTCGTGAAAATGGATCCACTAATGAGAGATGTAGCATTCACGTTAATGTAGCATTTGATGGAAAGAAATTAGGAACTCCTACAAATGTATCAAGTTTAGATATTGGAAAATTTGTATTAAATTTTAATGAAGACAAAATTTATGAAGCGTTTCCTAACAGAAAAGATTCTGTTTATGCTAAGTCAATAAAATTTATTGTTCCACTAAGTGGAATGACTCAACCTTCACCAGGAAAAGTTTCATGGAAAAATTATATGTTTGTATCTGAAAAGTATTATGGTGTAAACTTTTCTAAGTTACCTAAGAATTATATTGAATTCAGATATCTTGGTGGAAAGGATTATGAAAAGAAGTATAATACTATAATGAATTTAACAGAGCACTTTGTTATATCATTATATGAAACTTTAATGTATCCTCAATATAATGATAAAGACTTTAAACAATTAGATGTTATTTTAGAAAAACATAGTGGTATAATTGAATCTTATAAAGACTATCAGACATTTAAGAAAAAATTTCCAAAGATAAAATTAATGGTTGATCTTCAAACATATGATCAAATAGTTGAAACATTCTATCCTAAAATGAGAGAGGAGATTTTTAAACTTTTAACTCTAGCGGGACTAAAAGAAGGGTTAATTAATTATGATGCTGATACTGGAAGAATGCAATTAAAGAATGCTGAATTAATGCAATGCTTTGAAATAAAAGGAATTGATATTGTGGATTGTAAAATTCAAGGTAATATTTTAAATTGTGATATCTTTAGTTCAGAATTAACAAATTCATCTTTATTTGAGAGTAACTTATTCGGGGCAACTGATGCTGCTGATTGTAAGATAGAAGATTCTTATGTTAGTAAAAATGTAATGTGTAAAGATTCTTATGTCTTTGGACCTAGAGGAGTATTTAGTGGAGAAATGGAAGGTGGCATTTTTAGAAAAGGTAGAGCTACTAAAATGGCAAGGTTTGAAAATACAGAAATAATTGAAATAGAAAAAATATAAAATAGTATGGCTAACAAGAATACTTATTGTAATGATCCAGATGAAGCTGCGTGTTTAGATGAATTAATTAAAATAGTTAATGATGAACTAACTATTGCTTGCCAAATTCCATTCACAGTTCCTAAAAAGGAAATAAACAATATTATACAAAGAGCAAAAAAATATTTTTATAAAATATATGAAGATAGTGTAGAGCAAATGTATATCGCATTACCTGCAGGTGCTTTACATAAGTCATCCTTTAAACAAGGAGTACCTTATGGAACAGGACAAGACAAAGAAGTTATAACTAATAAAGGTAATATTGATAATCCTAGAGGTGTAGTTAAAATGCCTTCTAGGGTTTATTCAGTTAATGATGTATTTGAGATTGGTGGATTTAGTGGAGAGGATGGTGGATTCGGTCAAATGAGCTTTAATGCAGATGATGTAGATTTTTCAATTGATAAATTTATATATGATGATGTTTACGGTGCAGGTATAGGTAGTGAAAATTTAATGTACTATGTTGTTAATTCATTATTTATGGATAATGCAAGACAAGTTCTTTTACCACAAATATCATATACGTTTAATAGATTAACTAAGAAGTTTAGATTTCAAGGAGAGCTTCCTAAAAATGCAGTTATATTTGAAATATTTTCTACCATTCCTGATTGTGCACTATTTGAGGATGAGGCATTTCAAAGATATGTTATAGGACAAGCTAAAATTCAATTATCTAGAATATTAGGAACCTTTTCATTTAACCTTCCTGGTAATATTACAATTAATTATGATTTAGTACAATCTGAAGGAAGGGAAGAAGTTGATAGAATAGTTGAAGAAATTAAAGGAGACGAAGGCGTTGATTACTTTTTCACAGGATAATTATAATCTGAAAGCTATATAATAAAAAGAGAATATATAATAAAAAATTAGTGCTTTCAGATGAGCAGAGGAATAAGAGATATTTATAGTAGAAGCGCTGATGCTCCTAAGTTTAATGATGATACATTAGAAGTTACCGATGGGTTATCTCAATTAATCATTAAAATAGATAATGTTTTATTTACTAGGAAAGGTGAAGTTTTAGGAAGCCCACAAATGGGATGTAATTTAGATGAATTAATTTTTTCATTAACATTAAATGCTAACACTATACAACAAAGAATTAATGGTCAAATTTCTGCATATTGTTTGCCAGGAACTGGTAATTATAATGTTCAATCTGAAGTAAAGTTTTTTACTAGTGAAGGAAGGAACGGGGCTTTTGTTGATATCTTTGTAAATGAACAAAGAGTTATAGGAGCTCTTTTTTAAAATAATAAAGTAAATGTCATTTTTTAGTAAAACAAGAATAAAGGCCACTCAGTTATTTGAAGATTCATTTGAATACTTGCAGCGTACCTATGGACAAGCAGTTGAAACATTTACTCCTGCTTCACCTTATGGTCAAATATTAACTGTAGTTTCTAATTTAGGAGAATTAATATTTTTCTACATAGAAGCAGTTGCTACAGAACTAAATATTTCACGAGCAAGAAATATTGAATCTATATATGGATTATCTAGATTAACAGGCCATGATCCTACTCGAGGTATCTCGGCAAGAGGTATAATTGGATTAAGATTAAATACCAGTGCATCTACTCTTGTTACTGGTGATTATGTACAAATTATGAATGGGTCATCTTGTGAGCTAGCTCAAAACGGATTAACTTATTTTTTAAATTTCAATAGTGACTTTATAAGATTAACTAAAAGTAATACAGCATTTGTTAATGTTGAATTAATAGAAGGTGAAAAAGAAGACCAATCATTTACTGGTAATGGGTTAACATTACAAAGTTATAACTTAACTACAAAAAGTCCTACCGATCAATTTTTAGTAAGTGTTGAGGTTGACGGTGAACTTTGGAAAAATGTCGATTCTTTATATGATATGGGTCCTGGTGAAAAGACAGTAATGGTAAAAACTAGTGTTAACGGTGGATTAAGTATATTTTTTGGAAATAATCAATTTGGTAGGCCTCCTGCATTAGGTTCTCGTATTAAATGTACTTATGTAACCACTAGAGGAACTTCAGGAAATATTGGAGGTAAGCAATTAGATTTAAAATTTTCAACACCAGCAACAGACCAGTCTGGTGAGCAAGTAGATTTAAACCAAATTCTTTCTATTAACATTACAAGAAATCCAATGTTTGGATCTAATAGTGAAGATCCGAAATTTACTAGATTAATTGCACCGTATCAAAGTAATTCATTTGTATTAGCGAATCCTAATAATTATATTTACTATCTAAGTAAGTATGACTTTTGGTCTTTCATAGATGCTTATAATACTAAAAATGATGAATATTTAAATGATGATAATATTATTTACCTTTTCTTAATTCCAGATATAAAAAAGAAAATAACTAGTGATTTTGATTATTTCAGTATACCTGAGATAGAATTTGTTATGACTGCTGATGAAAAGGAAATGACTTACGAAATATTAAATTCTAGTGGAAGGCAAGTAGTTACTGCTGAAACTAGAATAATAGATCCTATTATTAAAAGATATGCTCTTAATATAGTTATAAGATGGTTTGATAATTATGATAAAGATGAAATAAGAATAGCAATAAGAAACAATTTAGACGATTATTTTTTAAATGTTAATAGAAGAGATAGAATACCAAGATCTGACATTATTTCAATTATTGAAAATGTAGAAGGGATTGACTCTGTAAATGTATTCTTTATATCAGAAGCAAATGAACAAGCAATAAGAGATGGTTTTTATTTTGTTCCTGTATATGGTACAGACCCTGTCACTGACCAAAAGGTATTAATTGAAAATAAAAAGATAGTATTAAAAGAAGGAGAAGATCCTAATATAGGTTTAGACAGCTTTGGTGATATTGTTATTGATAATAATGATTTAGCAATTATTAGAGGTGGATGGAAAGATAGGAATGGTACGTACTATGAACCAATCCCAGAGGCTAATAAAATTAGTTCACTTAATGTATTTTATAAAGAAGCTATTGCTGATAATCTTTACAATAAAATTCAACAAGAAAAATATAATAGCGTTCAAAGAAATAGAGGAACTACAATTGCAACAAGTACAAATGCTAGAGGACTGAATACTGGTAGATTAGAAAATTCACCAACACTTAAAAATCTAAATAATTAATAAGATGGCAACAGTTAAAGATAATAGAAAAGGTTTTCCTAGCCTATATAGGGCTACTTATGAAGAAGGCTGGGTTTTAAAAAATACGGGATATGATTATGCCCCAGGATTATTAAGGAATACTATGTCAAATTATATGTTTAGAAATAGGCACTTATCAAAATTCTTAACTGAGTATTTAAATCCTATAATGGTTTTTTATATTAATAAAGTTAAGTACTTAAGAATTTATTTTAACTTTGCAGTTCCTAAGTGGTATCAAAAAATAAATTAAGAGACAGTGGCCAATAATTGGAAACATTTATATTTCTTCGATAAGGAAGGGAAAAATTATAACATGAAATATGACAGTACTACTGACATGTGGACTGGTGATATATTTCTTCCTCAAGTTTCTATTGATTTATTTGAAGTAGGGCAAATATTTATTTTGCAAAAAATGATAAATGCAACTACAAAGGCTTTTGAATTTGGATCACCTCATGATTATGTGGATCCAAGCTCGGGTGATCCCACAGGGAAAGGTGGTTGTGGTTGGGTAGTTGATTGGGAGACCAATACTCCTAATGAAATATTTCTTTTCCAATTTGATAAAGATTTTAATACTGGAACTCAGTCTGCATTAGTACAAGAACCTGATGGCCCATCTTTAGTTAAAGTAGAAAAATTAAAGATACCTTTAGATTTTGATGATAATCAAACAGTAGATGGAGAAGGGTATATTATTACAGATAAGATAATATCATCTGCTTTACAGGTAAATATTACATTTAGTTCTGCTGATGAAAATACTTATAAAAGAACATTGCAAATTACAGATACTTGCACAAACAGTTTAATTGCAAAATTTACAGTTTATGCAGAAAGTATTGAAGAAGATGAACGATTAAGAGTCATGACTCAAAACATGGGCTATAATGTTATTGCATCAGATAGTACTGTATTTAGAGATACCAATATAAAAGAAGCTTTACCTAATTACATAGAAATTAATACAAAGCGTAAAGAAATAATGATGGAGGGTAGTAGTATTTACCCATTCATAGGTTCTTATAAAGGTTTAATAAATGCTATTAAGTTTTTTGGATATAATAATTTAAAGCTTAAAGAATTCTGGAGAAATGTAAATGCCAACTCTGCACAGTTTGGTAAATATATTCAAAGTAATACTATTGATTTATTTTCTCCTACTGTTCAATTTGATGATAGGAAAATAACTTTACCTAATAAAAATTTTAGAAAGACTAGTTTATTCGAACTTATTTATAGAATTAATAGAATTGTACCTAATACTTTTGTTGAAGATGATTTACCTAAGACTGAAGAATTACAAGATTTTACTATTGAAGAAATTCTAATTAAATTATTTGGTTTAAAAAGAAAATTAGAAAATGAATATCTTCCACTTAATGCAAGAATCCAAGGAATTACGGCAGAAGCAGATTACTTCGGTTTATTGGAAGTTACAAATACAATAAGCAGAAATGATACTAACACAATTAGAGCTGGTATTAATGCAACATTTGAAGTAGGTCCTAAGTCATGTACATATTTAGAAGACCTTAGAGACTTTAATGAATTTTGTTTAAAAATAGGTGCTGTCACTGGACAAGCTGTAATTGATTTTTGTAATGCATACGTTGCTCCACTTAAAGCTGGAAAGGTTGCAGTTGGACAAAATATGATTGTAGATTATGTTCCAGGTGAGATTTTACCACCTCCTCCAATTGGCCCAGATCCTAATAGTGTTTTAGGCGCATTACAAAATGGTGGAGATGTTAGCATTTCAGACTGTGCTGGTGTATACCTTGCTTATTTTGCAAGATACGCCCCAAACTTAAATAGAACACAGGCTGAATTTGTACCAGGAGAATCTTCTAAATCTTTACCAGATCAACCGGGTATTCCTAGTGGAGCTTTAATAACATTAAAAAATACAAGCATTAATAATATTACTTGGAATAATATAGGTAGTACATGGAATCAAGTAAGTAATGCTAATGATTATTTTACGTTTGATTTTAATGTACAAGGTCCTAATGTTGGAGATATTTATCAATTTACAGATCCTGCTACTTCTACTGGTGCTACTCATACAGTTACAGATACTGATACTGTTCAAACAATTACAACATCATTATTTAATCAAATAGTTCATAAAAAGAAAAATCAAGTTGATCCTTGGTTATGGTTTGATTGGTCTCAAATTAATGACGCTACATTCGGACCTTCTATCAGATGTTATGGTAATAATGTTAGTAGATTTAAAGCTTCTGTAATTTTAGCAGATTCAAGTAGCGGTGGTCGATTTACTACAGTACAACAACCGGGTGAAACTTTATATACTTGGGATGGTGTAAACTTTGCTAACATTGATGAAATGGAATGGACTGTTTATAAAGATGAAGATCCAGGAGTATCACCTGCTTATTTCTTTAGTGTAAGAGGTCCTGTAGCACAATATAATACTTTACCTATTACACTTCCTTATGTTGGAAATTATTCAGTAGAACTAAAACTTTTTGATATGTATAATAGTATATCTTCTTCTATACAGGTTGATGCGATTTGTGTTGAGGCTAGAGAAGTACAATATTCAGGATGGTACCAAGCTAGGAAAAAAGAATATACTTGGAGTGGAGAAGGCGAATATACATGGAAAGACTATGGTTCATTATGGGATTTACCAATTGAACCTAGAACTACATGGGACGAAGAAACACCAAGTTTATATGAATCCTTAGATAGAGTAAATGCTATTCTTAATAATTTTGGTATAGGTACAAGTACAGACTTTCAGCTAATGAATTTTCAAAATAGTGGAAAGGCTAGTTTTAGTGGACCTTATCAATGGAAAAATTTAAATGATCTTAGTTGTACTTGGGATAACGGTTATCACTTATGGTGGGATATGACAGCTACAACTGGTGACACACCAGCATTTTTTCAATTTAGTCAAATAGTGCCTGATAGTTATTTAAAGATAGTAGACGCAAATGGTGTAACCGGTACTGAATACTTTGATTTTTCTGTAACTACTTTAGGTGATGCGGTAGACATTCTTAATGTAAGTACTGATTCTGTAATTAATAAATATGTATATAACTTAGTAATGAATGCAGCAAGTAGTCAAATATTTGTACAGGCAGTATCTAGATACTATGGAAGGTTTGGTGATTTTAAATCAGTAGATATGGTTAATGTTGATGGAGACAGAATTTGTGAAAGTGGAACTGGTGTTACTTCTTCTACTGGAGGTTGTTTAAGTAGAATATATAAGTCAAGCCAAAGTATATCAAACAACCCAACCTGGAATACTGCTCTATTTATTAATGATGGAAAAGTATTACCACCTATGACATGGGCTATGTTTGTATATGACAAATGTAGAATAATTGGTAAAGCAGAGCCAAGATGGACTATCTCTAATACTACTAACTCATCAGTGGCTGATATATATTTTGATAGCAAGTATCTAACATATCTTTTTAAAGACCCAGGAAAGTATATGATAACATTAGAACTTACTGATACGAATGGGAATAAATATAAAAAAGATAGAAATATCTTAAATATAAAACAAACAAAATAAAATGGCAATTAGCGTAACAGAAATTTTAGGAACTGATTCTTTATCAGGATCAAGACTAGTAATTAATGATAATTTTAATGTTCTTACCAGCGAAATTAATGCAATGGAGGTTTACTTTGCACCTGCTGCTGGTACCATAACCAATTTAGCAAATCTTTCATCAGAAGCGTTAAGAGTTGGTTTAAGTACAATATTATTAGATATTAATGCAAGCACATTCGATATTTTAACAAATGTTAAAATGACAGGAGATTTAAATATGACCGGTGGTGGTGTATTTAGAAACGATACTAATCCAGTTACTTTAGATGATACCGGGCAAGCAATGCCTGCTACTATCAACATAGGAACTACAACAGCTATCCCTCCTTATACAATTAACAGAGTTGGAAATTCCGATACAACTAACACTTTAACTTTATCATTATTTAATGGAAGTATAGGACAAGAAATTTTCTTTGTATATACTACTGGAAGTGGTTTGGTAACAATTAATGGAGTATCAGGAAACTTGGTATTGCGTAATAACACTACCGGTGTAGCTGTAACAAATTTAAATTTAAACCAAATTGGTGAAAGTGTACATCTCTTATGTATTGATAATGGATCAGGCGTTGGTGTTTGGTACGTTGTTGGTGGAGTAGGATATACAACTACATAATAATTAAAGATAAAGAATATACATGGCAACAACGCCCTTAATAAAGACACCCCAAGCTGATGGTGGAACATTTTACACGTTCTCATCAGCTGCAAAAGACTTATCTAGGACTCTCAATAATGACGAGCTTAAATTAGTCTTTTCAAAGTTTGTGCTTCTTAATCTACCAGATTTTGATAGGTTAGATCCAAATACATTTAGTCAGTTTGAAAATTATATGCAATTTGATACTATTGATGGGGCTATATGGAGTGGAGGTCTTAAAGGCGATCCTAATGTTAATTTTACTGAGAGTCTTCAAAATTACGCGCTAAATTTAGAAGAATTAATTATCAGTGATGTTAACTATGATAACACCACAAACTTATCTGTAACTGAAAGAGTATTCTTTAAATGGTTAAAGGAAACTGGTGCAATGAGGTTTAGGGAAGCTACTGTATTAGAACAGGTTAGTGGTTTAACTACTCCTAGGTTTGTTGAAGAAGATGAGATAACAACAGGTACCCGACAGTATAGAAGAGTAGTTAAATATATTGGTGAAATTGATATAGTAAATAATGTAGATAAGGCCGGAGAAGCTTATACAGAATTATATATTAATGTACCAACAGAGGTAGGTAGAACACCTACAATCCTCTTTGAATCTATATCTGATAATAATTATCAACCTTCATTAAAAATACAAGGTAAAGACGAGTTTATATTAGGTAGAAATGCTGCAACTATTCATCCGCAAGGTTTAGATATATTGGCATGGTACGATTATGACCAACCTTTACAAGGACCAGGTCCTGCTGGATATACAGATCCTAATGCAAACTGGATGAATGAATCAACACCGCCTAGTACAACTGATGCTTATTTTACAGAACCCACATCATTTATAAGTGTATTAAACGATAACATTATAAAATATCCTGCCGATTATGGTAACCCATCTGGTTATAATGGATCTGCATATGTAAGAAGCCAACTAGATGGTATTAGTGTAGATTTTAATCCTAATGATTATCAGCAAATTGCTACAGATGCCGCTATAAGTACTATACCACAATTTAATGGAACTGATTTAGCTGAATCATTTGAATTTAATGCAGTATTGGTTTATTATGATATGGTAGATTTAAGTAATAGTGCTAATACTACAACTAATCTTTATGGCCTTTTATTACTTGATAATGTAACTCCTACAACAGATGGTGGGTTCATTCAAAGATATCCAAAATTTAAACCTAATGTTGTAACTGGACAAAATGGTAATAGTTATGGATTTAAGATTAATTTAAGATTTGATGCATCCCCTGGAACATCAGGAATTGATACTATTGTAAATGATTATAATACTTTTTCTATGGGATTATTTTCAGATGCATCTGCTCAGCTACAATCATCTGCTCAAATTTTCCAAAGACAACAGGTAGAGATAGCTAATCTTGAGCTTAGATTGGCTGCCGTAGAGAATACTTTAAATTCTGTAAGTACTTCGGCATTTTTACAGTCCCAGATTAACAGTTTACAAACACAGGTTGATAATGCTTCATTAGCTTTTGCAAGCAGTACTACTTTGTTGGATCTTATTGCTAAAAATTCAGATGAAATTCAGGCATTAGCAAATGGAGAGGTTTCTGAAACATTGCAATATAACACTTCCGTGGTTAGACAAGGAACTGGTATAACAGTAAACACTAACACACCTAATCAAATTCATATTTCTAACAATGTTCAAGAATATAATTTTATGGTACCATTAGATATTAGTGATCTTCCAATTAATCCAACAAACCCTTTAAATTTAAATGTAGTAGATCCTAGAGTTTTTGTAGAATTAGGAACATTTACAAATATGCTAAGATTAGATACTATAAATCAAGCAGGTGGAGATTTAAATATTTTCATTGATGATTTAAGTGTACAATGGAGAACTGGTCAAACTGTGAGATTAACATTTAACAATGTTCCTCTTATGGGATCAAGAAACATAAAAATATATACCGATTCACCTAGTAGACTAAATAATGGTTCTTATGGTAAATTGGCTGCAACTATTCCTAATGCTGATTTAAGCACACTGCCGATTATTGATTTAATTTGTACAGAGCAAGGTGTATTAAATTTTGTTTATGATATAGTCAAATAAATAATAAAATTGAAACCTAGATAATGGCTGAAAATAATTCAATACAAACTTTACTCCCAGAACTGTTAAGACTTTTTAACAATTCACTGGAGAGCTTTGAGAAAGTGAACCAGGCTATTACATCAAGTAGAGATTCTGTAACTGTTAACATACAGAATAATGATGGAACTAATTCTAGAATTACGATTCCTAGTTTTGGATTTTTAAAAAATTCAGTAGATAGATTAAATAGTAACATTAATACAATTACTAATTTTAATGGATCTGATAGCTCTATAAGATTAGCTGATGGTACATTTAGAAAATTAGTTTTAGCTAAGCTGCCAACAGAAGCTAAGGACTTAACTAATATTAACTCAGTTAATCAATTTGATATTAAACCTAATTGGTTTTTTGAGGAATTAATTAATCCTTTACTTTATGTATCTTTTAATATAACAGGCCAAGCGCCGATTGATACTGAGAGAGCAATAATTCAAAGATATATTTTAGATACAAATTCACAAACTAAAGTTAATTATTTTCAAGATCAATATAATGGAAATTCTGAAATTGATTACAATACATTTTTACAACAAATAGTTGAAAGAAATATTTCTTATGTACTGGATGAAGCTGTAGTAGACTTACCTCCTAGGGACAAAAGATATTCAGGTAACTTTAGTGTAATAAGAATAGGAGAAGAAAGTGTAACTGAAACAGTGAACGGTGTTGAACAAACAACAATTCAAAAACTTTATAAACTTAATAAGATATTTTATACAGATGCTGAAGCTGATTTTGCTGATACGGTTCAGCTTAAAGTTGGAGATAGTTTAGAAGTTAATTCTGATCCTATTGATACAAGATATACAGTTACACAAATTGATTCAAGTACTAATTCAGTAACTGTAAGATTGCAAGAAGGATCTAAACCAATTTCAATTGGTGCTGATATTTTAAAAATAGGATCTTCATTAAATAATAATGTTGAAGTAGATGTTACTGTTGGATTTAATGAAAGATGTGTTACATTTATTAAACCGATTGATCCAGAATCAAAAATGCCTGCTGTTAATTGGTCACCCGGTAGTGGTTTTTATACTAATGACTTAACAACTATTAATTCTGCTGGTAATGAACAATCATTAGCTGATTATTATCAACAGAATGCAGTAGACTTTGGTAGATATCTTTTATCATTTGCACAGGATAAGATTCCTACAAGTAGAGAAGGATTAATACCTAATTCACCAGTGTTAAATTCCGATGATTTTACTGTTGCTTTAATAAATGGTCAAGTTAGTAATTCGGATGCAATAGTACAACTAAAAGATTTAAACAATCAAAAGAACACTATTCAATCAACATTATCTGAATTGGATGTTGCCATTGCCCAAAGTAGAACTAAAATACAGACAACAAATTATAAAACTGAAGTAGCAAGAGATGCTGATAAGAATGCTTTACAGGGTCTTATTACAGAGAGAGCATCACAAGCTAAATTATATTCTTCAGTTGTAACAGAGATAGATTCATTTGCGTCTGATAATTCAGTAAGCAGCATAACGCCTAAGTATAGAGTAAGAGGATTTTGGTCAATGCCAAAAGAAAAATCGGCTCCAGATACTGGCTTACAAGATATAATAAAATTTAAATATAGATATAGATACTTATCTGCTGATGGTGCAGCTAACCCAGTTGACCAATTTACATTTACTGATGGTAGTGGAACTAGCCAAGGGGCGTTTTCTAACTATATAATTGTAGATAGTGTTGTAAGACCTAGGGTAAGAAATGCAATAACTGGTTTATATGAATGGACTCCTATTGATGATGATAATGCAGATTCAGTAAATATTAATCAATTAGATATTCCAATTAGAAAAGGGGAACAAGTAGAAATACAAGTAAAATCTATTTCAGAAGCAGGGTGGCCAGCTAATCCATTAGAGAGTGAATATAGTACTGCCATTAGAGTTGAATTTCCAGCCGACTTAAGTTCTGATAGTGCTATAGAATCTATACTTGCACAAAACCAAGAAGACTTAGCACAAGTTGCATTAAATGAAAATTTAGAATCAATTGCATTACCTACTCATTTAAGTAGTTCTTTTACTGCAAATGAAACATACTATGCTCACTCTACGCCAGTTATTGCATCTGGTTTTTTATCAGAAAACCAAACACCGATTGATTTGTTTACTAAATTAAATGAAATGCAAAATCAATTAGATCTATTTGCAGAAATATTAAATAATGCACAAGGTGAAATGGATACAACATTGGTAGATGATACTGGTAATACTTATCCACTAAGACGAAATGCAGTAACTAAAATATTTGCTGGATTTTATGGACAAGAAGTTAAAGGTTTAGATGATCCTAGGGGAGCAATAGTATCAAAAACATATTTTATTCAAATTGGTAATAAATCTCAAACTACTTTACAATTAGTAGCTAGGATTTCTGGAAATAGATCAAGAATGGTTAGACAATCTGAAAATCCTGGTTCATACAGTAGTACAAATACTGGAAGCATTAATAATGGTACTACCATTTTACCAGCAACATATTCATGGTTAGATAACAGTGCTATAAATCAATCTAATGGTAGAGCTACATATAGAGCAGACGATGTTGATTACGATACAATTAGAAAATATGATCTTACGCCTATATTATTAACTAACCCAGATGTTACAGCTGCAACAAAGTATGGACAAACTGTTTCATTACCACCGTTTCAGTCTTCACAAAATAGAAATCAATTTATTTATAGTAGATTTAGTGATGTTTCAAATGATGGTGATTTTTATAGTTATATAAATCCTGATGGTAATTTTACTATTAATTTAGATACTGCTGAGAATTTTTATAATGCATCAACTGACTCTGGTATAGCTACACCTATAACAGAATTTATATGGGGTGGTGGTTTTGATAATACGGGACAACCAACAACTAGAGCAAATTTTGCTGGTGGTACTGACGATGTATTATCTGTTTCAATATCTCACCCAAGTTTAATTAATTATGATGCATATAAAGCAGCATATGAATCTTTAACAGGTGATATTACAACATTACCTGCTACATCTGCTGGTGGTGTTGACTGTACAAGTGCAGGTAATGGTACAAGTAGAGTAATGTTTAGAGCATCTAAATTTTCACCTCTTAAGTCTACAAATTCTCTTGGTAAACAGCAAGGTATTTATTTAAATGAAAATGCTACGGATTTATCTGCATTTGCAGCTACCCCGACGGGTGTTCTTATTAATTTTGATACAACTCAACCATTTCAAGCTAGTCCGTCAATAACTTCAATACCTAGTTTATTAGCATTACCTGGAGGTTATTCCAGAAATGCAAAAACTTCATTTGATGGTTTTGATCAATTTACACTAGGCCTGCAATCATGTGGATCTTACTTATTTATATCTTCTGATAATCATGAAAATATTCAAGTAGACGGTGATGCTTCACAGTCTAGAGAACTTATAAACTTTGGCCAACAAAATTCTGTAAATATTCCTTTAGTATTTCAATATAGAATGACTGATTACTTTGGTGTAACCACAGGTAGTGGTTTAGGAAATGTCGGAGGTGATACTTCAGGCTCAACAGTAAACTTAACGTATGCTAAAAGGATAGGTTTTGATTTATATCCTAATAATTCAGATGTTGTACAATTTGATATTGAAATTTCTGCTAAGTATAGATCTGATAGATTAAGTATTGACAATTTCCCTAAAGCTACAGTAACAAAAAGTCTAAATGATTTAGAAAAAGTTGTATCTTCATTAAGGCCTTCATTAAATCAAACTTTTATTGCAGGGTCTGATCTTCAGAATGTTGATGGTGGTATAGGACCCTTAGGTCAGTAATTGGTAATCTTAGTTTATTTTAACTTTATCTTTGGTGAATAAATAAAAAAAGTGAAAGATAAATGGCTGAACAATTGCTTGATAAAGCTTCATATAGTTTAATTAGAACAAATCCTAAGTTAACTGCTAATGTTAAAGTAGTATCAGATGGTACTGATATTTACTTAGAATCATTTAGTGCTAACAATAGATTATCATCTCAAAAATTTAAAGCATTTAAAGTTGATGGTCGTGCTACTTATGACCAGGATGTTTTTAGATTTTTTGATTTTGGGAAGTTTCCAATAGAGTCTGCGTATGAGGTATTTCAAGAATATGAAAATACTGCTGTATTGTCAGAGTATGGTAATCAGTATGAAATGTTTTATTGTAGTGGTACTAGATCTATTGCATCTGAAACATATCCACAAAGCCTAGGAACCTTGGCACCACTTTGGTTAAATGAGCAATTACCAAATTCTTTTGTTGTGTTTAGGATGGACAATCCAGCAGCTATTAATAATTATAGAGCATTAACTCAAAATGAAAATTCCATAAATGCACAAACCTCAGCTAACTTTACAAAACAAGTTTTAGAGAATTGTACTGCAATTAAAACATTTGATTTGACTGAAGGTACTGCATTAGGTTCTTATATTAGAAATTATAGAAATCAAGAAAATTTCCCAGAAGTACCACTTAATATAACTTGGAGACCAGATGAACCTATTCTTTGGAATGGTATCTCTTACAAAAGCGGTGGATTTACTAGCTCAGGTAATTTTGCATATAAAGATTTAATTGGTAAAGATGGTACCATTATGGAAAACGAATACCTATTTACTCAAGGTTTTCAAAATAATGGTATACTTTTAGCTAATCTTTTAAATATTGAATTTTTATTTGATGATCCAACCGCTAATGATTATTCTATTAACAGATATTTTGGTATGTATGTTAACGAAGTTGAAGAAGGTAAATTTGATATTTCCGGAGAAGGGTTTTATAAAAATACAGAGAAGAGCCAATTACCTAACATAAATACTATAACTGAAGTTTCACAATATTTAAATACCCCATTTGAAATGACTAATGAAGAAGGTATTTTATTATTCTTAGATCCTACAAAAACTACAGCAGTTACAGGTCTGCCTACACCTACTAGAGTAAATGAGGTTGAATCTATATTTTATGTTAAGGATAAAGAAGATGATTATCATACAATAAAAAAAGGTTCAATATGGGATAAAGATCAAATAAGATTATTTGATACTAAGGTTGATATATCTTTATTTGCAGGTTATAAAGAACCTGATACTTTTGCTAATGCTAGTATTATTCAACATGCAGGGTTTGCACAAATGTATATAAAGATATTAAATAACATAGAAGATGGTTTTGGTATAACTTTTTATGATGGTGTAGATATTACAGGTAAAATATTTGCTAATAGTGTGCTTGCCCCAACACCAGGTAAATCATTTGAGACATTCTTTAATCCTAATGGTACTATACAAGAAGTTGCACAATCAATAACATCTGCTATTAATAATGGAATAAATGAAAATAGTAGATTCTTTACTGCTTCTTATAATGATAGTACTGTGTACGTTAAGTCAAGATTTAGTGGTACACGATTTAATAGAATGGGTTTTGAATTAGATTCACAATATCCTGAAGTATTTTCACAGATGCAAACATACCCTACTACAACTGTAGCTAAACCATCTCAATCTTTTGTTGGTGGAAATGATACTAAGAATAGCTTATTGAAAGTAGAACAAGGCGATCAGGATAGATTTATAAAAGGTAATTTTGTTCAGACTACTGGTGATTTTGCACAGATTGGAGATTGGGTACCATATACTGAAGAACCTATTTATAATGGCTTTGATAATATAATAGGTTATAAGAATATTGATAAGTATGCAATTATTACATGTAATGATAATCAGATTATGGTTACAGGATCTAATCAGGTTGCATTATATTCAGATTATAGGCCTTCATTTGGTAGATTTTCATTTTTTCCTATTAAGGATTTTGATGTAGATTTTTATAGTACTTTATATAGTCAAGAAGGAGAGTTAGATTTTGAATATGCTGAATACAATCAATCATTATCTGGAAGTAACCCGCCTCAATATACTGGGATTAGTACTAATCCTGAAATTAGAAGCTTTTATGATAACGGTGGCTTTTATAATTTAATAGGATTACTTAATGACGCAGAGGATCAAAATCCTGATGATGAATATATTCTTAGTGAATATATTAGACTAGAGGAAAACTTTTTAACATCACAAGCTACAATATCCAGGATAGCTCCATACATAAATAAATGGGCATGGGTAAATAATGGAAAGGATGTAAGAAATCACCCTTATAGATTAAATGTAAATTTAGCATTTGGTTTAAATAATTTTGCACCTTCTAAATATGATAAGATACAAGAGGCTAGTGGGTTTACACATGAGTGGTATTATCTTTCTGAATTCCCAACTTATTTTACAAAGTCAGCTATAGAAAGTTCTTGGAGTTATATAGATACTGCACCTGTTGATAATACAGATGAAAATTTAATTACTGGACAAAAATTTGTTCCAGGTACATTTCAGAATGTTAATAGAAATTATTTTGATGAATATTTTATTGTAGAAAAATTTACTACTGGTGGTATTACGGAAATTGATAGGCAATTAAGATACGGTAGATTTAGTGGTGGGGATGAGCAAAATTTTTCAGAAGCTTTCTTAAGAGGAGTAAGAGTAATAGTAAAAGAAAAAGCTATAGGTACTGAAAAGCCAAATTTTGATACTGCTGCATTATCATATGTAACTAATGGTACATTTAATGATTATCGTTTTTCTGCTATCTTAGTTCCTAATTTACCAGATAAACCTGAGAGCCAAGTTAAGTTTATAAAAAATGAAAAATGGAAAACTGTTACTATGCTTATTTCAGTAGACTATGATGAAGCTTGCTTTAATAATATAAATAAATCTACTATAGATAGAACTACTCTATATTCTTTAAATAGTTCTTATGTAACAAATACTGACTGTTCACCTGTAAAAGATCCTGCAACAGGTTCCTTTGATTATACAGATGGAACGTTAAGAGGGGCTTTAAGTTTTAATTTATCATCACAAGATTCAATTACTGGAATATACACAATAAAAGGTTTACCAAATTCTACTGGACAAGAGACTGATTTTATTAATGACATAAGAATATTAGAGGACGGAACATACGGCGCAATAACTTTTTCTATTGCTGGGATTAATTATGTAGTTAGTGGTATTAGTAGGATTCTTAGTTCAGATAAGTTTCAATGTAGTAAAGTTACAGCTGATGGTGTGAGTGTAAATCTACCTTCTATAATCCCATCACAAGCAAATTTAGGAACCGCTACATATACCATTCAAGATAGTGGATATTTAGAATATCAAAATAGATTATTATCAATTGGTTTTGGTGAAATATTTGATGCGGTAAATGATGGTAATCCTAATGTTATTTACGAGACTGTTAAAGCTGATGGTACACAGGCAAGAAATAGTGATGGTACACTGGCCCAAACTTTTAATATTACGCTAAGAGCACAGGCTGATATACTTAAATCTTTATATGTTGGAGTATTACCTGATCCTAATAAGCCTACTGAATTTAATCTAACAGATGTTATAGGATATGATTTATCTTTACAGCGTGTACCTAACGTAACTCCTATTGCTAGGCATGCAGGTTATTATGAACCTTATTCATTACCATTAATTTTCTTTAGAGATCCTTATATGAATATAGACTTTAATGAATCTGTAACAGGTGGTACTACTGGGTCTAATAACATCCCAGATGCTGCTTATAAGTTAAAGGTATTAGAATTATGCAAATATAAAAACACTCAATTTAATAGTAGTGATCTTAATTTTGGACAAATTCAAAATTTCTTTTATCATAAAGTAAATGAACAAGATCCATCTACTATATTAGAGTTGTCTAATGATAGTGCATTCCCAAGCCTATACCCTCTTATTAATGAAGTAGGAATTGATTATAAAGATTTTTATATGTTTTCATCTAACTGGGAGCCTTCATATTTTATAAAAAGTATTGATAAAAGTTTAATAGAGAATATTATTGGTACAAGATCAATGAAAGAAAGAAAATCATTTTTTGGTTCTAAATATTTAAAAGTTCCAGAATCTATTATACTAGATACATTTCAACCAGACCCTTTTGTTAAACGTGCAATTAGGCAGCCTAGTTTAATTCCAGGTACCTTTATGTACCAAGACACTCCGTCAGTGACTGTAAATAAAAAAGTTATAAAGAGTTTAGGAACTACACAGATTAATAGTATAAAGAAACAACCTTCTTCGGCTACTGTAGCGTTTTACTTATTTATTGAAAAAAGATTAGTTGAATATTTATTTGAACCGATTAAAAAAGAGTTCTTAAAGTATGTAAATCCTTTATATGGTTTTGGTGATTTGGAAACTTTAGATGATGATGTTAGACAATACATTAGGCAAAATATATTAAAATTATATAAAGTAGGAAATGTAGATTTTTATAATTTAGCATCTAGAGAAAATGAGCCTGACGTTTATACTACTGCTGAATTAACTAACTTACAGAAAGCAGCTGCAGGTTTAAGTATTAATGATAATGTATCATCAAAAACCTTAAATACAAATCCATTTGATTTAAGGCTAATATATAATAAAAGAACAGGTTTCTCTGAATCGTATGGGTTTAGTGTTACTATAGTTAAAAAATAATAAAAACAGATGCCAATCACTATACAAGAAATAATAGCATCAGATACTATTTCACAACTGGTTGATAAGACCAATTTTAATTTTGACCAAATATTACTAAATGGTGGTGGTCCTGCTGGACCTAAAGGTTCAAAAGGGCCTACTGGACCGGCTGGTGGTAGAGGACCTAAAGGTACAAGATGGTATGAAGATACTTCAATAGTATCACCGGGTGCGACTCCTCTTGTCGCTCCCCCAACATCAACTCCACTAATAGGAGATTATTATTTACAGTTTAATGGTCAGGTTTGGGAATATAACGGAACAACTTGGGTTATAACAACAATCGACTTGCAAGGACCTAAAGGGGATGCAGGAGTAAGTGGTGGTTTTGGTTTAGCTACAGGTGCACCTATATTTAATCAGGAAAATATTTTATATAATGGACCGCTAGGTTTAAATAACGGTGCTAATTCCACAAATGAAGGCGTTCCTGCTGTTATGATAGCAGGTGTTACATCCCAAACGATACCTTTTAATACAATCCCATTTACTCCAGCGTATATAGTACCAGAAGATATTATAGTTGGAAACGGCTCAGATCAAACTTCTCTGTTAATTCATCAAAGAAATTCTAATAGTAGAGCTATTGTTTTTCATGGTGGTGTAACACCAGGATTTAATGATGATTTTGAGCAAATAAACCCTGCTGTATTGACTAACATAAGAATTGGTAAACAGGATAGGTTAATTTTAGATGTTCCTACTCCAGCTACCGGTGCGGTTAGTGCTACTGATATGTATGGATTCCAAGTGCAATCACCTCTTAGATCTCAGTTTTTCTATGCAGGTGGCGAGATTAGTATGGAAAGTGGTGCATCACCGACATTACCTTTTGGTGGTGGAGATTTTAAAATAAATGTAGGCTCAGGTGGAGCAGCATCACCAGCAGGAAATAAATTTGAAATGCTTACTCAAGGATTGGCTGGAAAAACTATAATAGAATCAGGAAATGGAATTACACCATTACTTCCAAGTTCGCCTGGCGTAAATACGTTCACAGGCCAACAACAATTAATTGCAAAGACAATAAACTTAGTTACTCCACTTGCTGGGTCAGGAGATAGTAATGATATTTCATTACGAACTGGTTCACAAATTAATCTTATTGCTGATAATGCAATTGATCAAGGTAGAATAAGAATGTCAGCTGCAACTGGTGGAATAACTGGGGCAGCAACAAACGGGCCAATAATATTACAAACTATAGGAAATGTTGCTACACTCTTACAAAATGTAATTATTGAACAAAAATCAGAGAGACCTAATTCATTAGGATCAGGTGGAGAACTCTATATAAAATCTGGTACACAAACAATTCTTAGAGGATTGGATAATTTACCTGGTGGTGGTGGTTTACCAATTACCCAAAGAGGACCAAGTATTGTTTTAGATTATAAATCTGTAGATGGTAGTGGAGTTGCAACAATGCATACTAGATTTGTAGGAAGACAAACTTGGGCATTACAAGGAGAATCTTCAGTATTGCCACAACAGAACGTACAAAAGACGAATGATCTAAAAGACATGACAGAAGGCATATATGACCTTACTACTTCAGAGAATGCAGTACCTGGTATGATGATTAAAGCAGATCTTTTTACAGCACAAACAACACAACAAGGCGATTCTAGTGTAATGTCCATGAGAATAGGCGATGAAGCTGCGGGTATAAACTCCGGAGTTAATCCTAGCACACTATCACCGCTAGGCTATCCAAAGGATATTTTTAACAGAACAATAGGACTTCAATCATTCCAACAGCTGTCCCAAACTCCCGGTAATAATAATTATGGAAGAGGAAGCGAGCAATATTTTAGTTTTAGTAGGAATAAAATATCTTTTAATAATCCACAAGTATTTGGTAGAAGCCAAAAGATTAATCAAGAACTAGGAGCACAGAATTACAACCCAGCTACTAATTTTCAAGAATCTTCGACAGCGGTAGAAAACAATGCTAATACTGTTGCTTATGGGGTGAATACTTTGACTACGATTTCTCCAACGAACACTGTGGGTATGCCAACACAAGTTGACTTGGCGAAATCTCCACCTATAGTTCAAATAACCTTTGCTCCATCTATAGGTAACAACCCAATAACATCTTCGCCTCCTCCATTAGATTTATACCAACCTGAGAATTCACCAATGGGACTGAGCGCTAGACCTAACCCCATTAACGGTCCAGTAGTTTATAATTGGACATCGAGTGGTGGTGGTAATGGTGGATTTTATTTTCCAGTAGGTGCATACCCTGGGCAAAGAATTATTTTAATTGCAAGACACTTTAGTACTAGATATACAGTTAGTAAATTTGTAGGGGGAGGGTTTAACCAGCTGATGGCCTATGGTCAAATTGAAATTAAAATACCAGTATCTAGAAGAAGGTCATTACAAACTAATGGTAATGCAGGAAGTGGGGCTTGGACAAATTGGTGGGGAGAGTTAAGACCTGCGTCTCCTCCTGGAATTAACTTCGCAGCCGAGGGTTTTTCTCGTGTAAATTTGAACATTAATGCTACTGAGGCCGGCGCTGGCTTGATGATGGAGTCTGTAATAGACATGATTTGGGACGGAACTACTTATGAGATATTTGCAAATGGAACTGCTGAGTTTGCAGGTAGTGCACCACCAGCTAATACACCAACCGGTTCGGCTGTTCAATATCAAGCAGGATGGCAAATTGTATCTAAAAAACTTAAGCCAGTAAATGAATCGGTGTTCTTAAACGACAACTATCCAGACTAGTAATATAAACGACATTTAATAAATATTTAAAGAAAAGTTAAAAATGACAAAAAAAGAAATAAAAGAATTAAATAATTTTGTATCTAGGTATAGGGAAATACAGCTCTCATTGGACTTAATGCAAAAAAGTATTGAAAGTTTAGCAAAGAAAAGAGATAATCTTTTTACTGAAGTAGATGGCATGAAATTAAAAGAAAAAAAATTCATGGATAAGATTACAAAAAAATACGGAGCATCTGAAGTTACACCTAATAAGTTACTTCCTCATATAAAAGAATGATATTAATTATTAAAAATATTCTTGGTATTTTAACCGATCCAAAAAACACTAGGATGTTTTTGTTAGGAGGAATAGTAGTGTTATTATTTTTACTAGTTAGACAGTGTAATGAAACTGAACAGGCTAAAGGAGAAGTTACTCGATTTCAGAATAATCTTGAAGCAGCTAATGATACTATTCTCAATTATGTAAATGAAAATGGTGAATCGGTCGGTGAGATCAAGGGATTAAATTTATCCTTAGAAGAACTAAGAGATAGTTTAAAATATGAAAAGAGCAGGCCTCCTATAACAATTGTAAAATATAAAACAATCGTAGAAGAAAGAATTGTAGAAGTTCCAGTTAAAACTAAAGATACTGTTGTTAAACAAGATGGTGTGGATTTTAAATCAGTATTAAGCTTTAATTCTAAAAGTGATTGGGAAAAGAGCTCAAGATTAATTGATGTATCTTTACCTTACACATTTACTGATAGTTTAATGTTTGGTTCTGCTACTATAGGATTAAAACAAAATATATGGTTAGATGCTACACTGTCACAAGACTTAAATACAAAAGAAGTTTTTATTAAATTAACTTCTGATTATCCTGGTACAACATTTAATAATACTCAAGGGATTATGATTGATCAAAATAGCCCTGAGTTTAAAAGTATACAAATGAAAAATAGAAAACCTTTTGGGTTTGGTATTAATATGGGAATGGGAATTACAGGTGAAGGTAATTTTGGCCCTTATATCGGATTAGGTGTTTCGTGGAACCCAAAGCTTTTGCAATGGTAAATAAATAGAATAGAATGGAATCATCAAGGTTTATACAAATATCGGAGCAAATACTTATAGAGTATACTTATGCAAGCCAAGCAACTCCTGTTACATTTAATACGGCTAATTACCCTATTGAGTTAATGAGAGATGCTAATACTAAAGGTACATATTTTTTTAATACTGATACTGTGGCTGGTGTTATGGGAAATGAAAGGGATGGTTCTGCTGTGTCTAATAATGAAACAAGAACTCAGTATGTTTCTCTTGATACAGATATAGGTGTTCCTTATAATGATTATAGTCCTGCATTAACAGATAGTGCTAATCTTTTACAAACATTTAATCCACAATTAGATGTAGTCTATGATAAAATAAGAATTCATTTTGTTGCTGGTTTTAATTTTGAAAATTATGATGGTATAGTATTTGAAGTATTAGCTCCTAGGAGAGATGAGGTTATGATGAACTTAAGTTCAATTAATTTCTTAAAAAGTGATACTCCAACATTTAATCCTGATCCTTTATTATTAGGAGATAATTTATATGCAACATTTATTGAATGGAGAGTCCCTTCTTTATTTTATATGAATAATGCTTTTACTACATCGGACTCAAATGGTTTAGCATATAAGATAACTGAAGGACAAGGCTTTTTAGGAACACCCCCAATTACATTAAGGGCAACTGGTATTTTTGAAACTATTGTAGAGAATGCATACAGTTTTTATGAAATGCAAGAAATTAATTCTGTGTCCATATTAAATAGAGATATTTATGATAATTTATATGCTGAAATAAAACCTTCAACTGCAGGTGATTATTTTGAATTATCAGGGCAAGTAGCAGGATCAACATTCAGTAATTTTATAGCTCAGTTAAATTCATCTGGTGGAAATTATACAGTGTTTCATGAAATAAGTGTTACTGAGCAAATAGGTACAACGTTTAATCAATCTAGCTTTCAAGTGTTTACACAGACTACAGATTTTGATGAACCTATATTGTTTAGACCAATAATTAAAAATGCAAATAGTGCAATATCTTTTTCTATTAATTATGTATTACGATTATATAATAGAGTTGATGCTACACAAATTTTAAAGAATGCAAAGTTGACTTCATTTGAGGCTCAAAAATATGGGCCGCAAATGCTTACTATAAATTTAGGTGTAGTGCCAACTGTTGCAAATGTTTATAACCAAATAAATAATGATAATGGCAACCAAATTGTTGTAGGTGGAGGTAGAAGTAATACTTTAAATGTAGATACTTCTGAACAAATAGTAGAGAAGTTAGTAACTAAAGTAAACTATGTAACTACATTTAGAGATAGAATAAAAGTTAAAGCTGCTATCTCACCAGTAAAAATACAAACAATAACAGATGATTCAGATGATTCTAATAATGATTCATTCTCAGCTGTAAATGAATAATAAATTATAGATATGCCTTCGATAGAAACTAACATAGCGTTAAATACAACAGAGAAACAATATTATCAAAGATTTGTTAATTTATCTGTTAATGAAGAGCCATTACCACAAGGTGATGCTACAATTAGAATAACGCCTTTTGATGATTTCTTCCTATTTACATTATTTGATGAAATAGGCGGGGAAGATACACCTATAGATTTAAGTAATGTAGGAGATATTTTTATTAACTTCCTTGGATCAAGCGATGACATAGATATAAAAAATCATACTCAAGTTGAAGAAGTTAATTTATCACAAGGTCAAGTATTATTTAAAATTAGTAGATCTGATAGTAAAAAGATTTTAGCATTAGATAATAATAATTTTTATATTTCTTCTAAAATGGTAGATCCAATAGATGAATCTGCTTCAGATCAATCTGTTCTTTATCAAGGTTTATGGTTAGCTGCTGACGCTGCAAATAGAACTACATTAACTTCTCAAATAGAAGATCAAAAAATAGAATATAGTGTTGAGTTAGCAAAATTAAAAGATGAGAATACTCTTCTTAAAGCAGAGAATGCAGAATTAATAAATTCAGCATCGGAGGATTTATTAACAATACAAACATTACAACAAAGTAACCAAGAATTAACAGACGAGGTAGAAAGATTATCAGCTGAAATTGGAAGTCTTAATAATGACCTTAGACTTAATGCAGCAAATGCTCAAGCATTTGCTAATGCTACATTAAAAAAGAGACAGCAAGTAGACGCACTTAAAGTTTCTGCAAGATCTGCAATAACTGGTTCACAGAGAAGGAACTTTTTTAGACAAGCTGCTAGAAATTTACAAAATTTTACAATAGGCAAAAGTTTCTTTGGTGGTGTTGGTGGTGGGCCAACGGGACCTTCGGGACCTTCTCAATAACAGAAATAATTAATTATGATATTAAGTGCAAGAAATAATCAATTTAAATTTGATTTTCCAAGAAATTTTATACCTGAGCCAATTGCTAAAAAGTATAAACCTTTTCTTACTAGAATTCCTGGTGGGCTAATTAAAGAACCTATTGATTATTGGAATTATGGAATACAATCTTTAAATTTACCAGGCCCTTCATTTGATGCTGTTACTCAAGTAGATTATCCAGGTAACCAAAGAGCATTTAGAGCTAGCTTACCAAAGCAACAATTGTTTGATAAGACTATGACTGTTACAATGCAAGCGTTTGATGGTTATGTAAATTATTGGATGGCAGTAGAAATGTTTGATTATTATTATAAATTAAGTGGCAAGCATCCATATTTACCAGAAGGTGTTGGTGTACAGATGCTTGATGCTGATGGAACCGTATTTGTAACTGTTCAATTAAAAGATATGTTTATTTCTGAAGTAGGCGCATTAGATTTAAATTTTTCAAGTAATACTATTGAATTTCAAACCTTTGATATTACTTTTGGTTATAACATCTTAGATGTTGTTGTTAATGTGGTCTAATATATAAAACAAATAAAGTATACAAATGAAAACCTTTAAAGACTATTTACAAGAATCTTATAATCAGAGCGTGGATGTTCAAACCCTATTGAATGAATCACATGATTTATCAAAAGAGCAAGAAGATGCAATAGATTCTACAGTAGATAGAATAATTGAAGCTCAAAAAAATGGAAAGAATTTAGAAGATTGTGTTGAGGAGATTATTAATGAAGGTGTTTTAGGAAGTATATTTGGCGGTCTTACAGGTTTTGCATTAGGTAAGACAATAGGTAAAGCAGTAGCTAAAGTACTAGGAGTTACAAAAGGTGCTCTTTACGATTTATTAACCTCACGTCTTGTCGGTGCTGCATTAGGTGCAGTTATTGGTAAGAGAATATAATTAGAATGATTCATATAGGAATTGACTTTTCATTAAATAGCCCAGGAGCTTGTATTGAAACAGCTGATGGTAAATATCACTTTATAACTTTTTTTAATTACGGTAATAGAATATGGGATGATGAAGGTAGAAAAATACCTAAAGCATTTAGTGTACATAAGGAATTAATGGATGACAATGCATTATTAGGATTTCCTTATAATAGAGAAGTTACAAGCAAAGAATTCTTACCTAGAGAAAGGCAAAAATTAGAAGATGCCGGAAATATTAGTTCACTTATGGTTAATATATTTTCAACTCTGTTTGAAGGTGATAAAGTATCAGTTGCGCTAGAAGGATTTTCTTATGGATCTAAAGGTAATTCATTTATAGATATTATTCAATACAATACATTTTTAAGAAAGGAACTAATAGATAAGTACTCTATAGAAAATTTATCTGTGTTTCAACCATCTCATGTAAAAAAGTTAGCAGGTAAAGGAAATGCAAATAAACATTATATGGCTAAAGCATTTCAAGATGATGTCCTTAAAGATAAGAACCTAAGGAGCACTAAACTTTGGAAATGGACTCAAGGAAAAGACTTCAGCATTAAAATACCTAAACCTATCGATGACATCATTGATGCCTACTTTATACTTAAAGCCTTGAAGGCTAACAATTAAATACTTTTCTGACTCTGAATAGTTAAAAATTATATTGCAACATGTTAACATTGTTTCAGCTTTCTATAAAAAAAATTAAAATAAAATGATAAAACCTTTAGGAAATAGAATATTTATAAAACAAGACCCTCAGCCAGAGAGCAAAGGTAGTATAATTTTATTAAAAAAGGAAGGAAAGTATGCACCACCTTATGCAGGTACAATAATAGGTATTGGTGATGGTATAAATGATAATGATTATAAGATTGGGTCTCATGTTCTTTTTCATGATTTAGCAGGCATGGAAATAAAATATAAAGATGAAATAATAATTAGTTTAAGAGAAAAAGAAATAACGGCAATAATAGATAAAAATGTTAAAGTAGTCTGAAACAAACTGACTTAGGGGATATATAATAAACAAAGGAATCAATAATTTATTGGTACCTTTTAAAGGCGATAACAAGGCGAAGTAAATAGGCAATAAAAAATTAAAGGCGTTTAGGTACGGAGGTTTGTTATCATAAATTAATAATAACAAAAAAAAGGCAATTAACATGGCAAATGAATTCGACATTTTTAATGTAAGTGTAAAAGATTTAGACACTGGTGAAAGAAAATCTACCGCGGGTAGTGATCTTTATTCACCTAAACCAGATCAAGGACAGGACGGAACTTACCGTTCTTTAATTAGGTTTCTACCTAATGCTAAAAACCCAAGAAAACCATTCGAGCGTAAATATGTTTACTGGCTAGAAGACAGAGAAGGAAACGGCTTTTTCGCTGATTCACCTTCAACAGTTGGAGAAAAATGTCCTGTACAGGATATGTTCTTTAAATTAAGAAACTCTGAATCTGCTGTAGACAAAAAGATGTCAGAAGGTTTAAAGCGTAGAGAAGTATTCTATGCGTTGGTACAAATCATGAAAGATCCACAAAACAGAGATTTAGAAGGACAAGTTAAAATCATGAAGTTTGGTTATAAAATCAAAACTAAAATTGATGAAGAGCTTAACCCTCAGTTCGATGAACCTACTCAAGTATTTGATCCATTCGAAGGAAAGAATTTTGAATTAGTTATTTCAAAGAAAGGTGGTTATCCTAATTATGATTCTAGTAAATTTCACGGAAATAAATCTCCAATGACAATTAACGGCGAACCTGTTACTGATAGTGACGAAAGCCGTAAAGCGATATTAGGTTTATTAAATGATGCACCAGATTTATCAACGTGGGGTTACAAATCATGGGATGATGTTATAAGAGGAAAGGTAATGAATGTATTATCTCAATTTACATCTCCTGGTGATTCAATTCAAAATATTACAAGATCAAAACCAGCACCAGTAAATACTGAAGTTACTGAAGCTGCTGCAACAAAAGCAACAACTGAAACAAAGGATACTCCAAAATCTGAACCTGCAAAAGGTGAAGAAAAGAAAGATGACTTTGATGATTTCATTAATGGTTTAGATCTTTAATAAGTATGGCAACAGAAGTAATAATATCTTCTGAAATGAAAGCTCGGATCATTGATAAGGTGGTCCGAGTTCTTCATACTAACCATACTCATCCAGAAAAAAGAAGATTGCTGGAGAGTAAAGGTAGGCTAAACTTTGCTTGCCCTTATTGTGGAGATTCTCATGATAATGTTAGGAAGAAGAGAGGTAATCTTTATTGGAATGATTTATACTTTCATTGTTATAATTGTTCAGCACATGCATCATTAGATGTTTTCTTAGCCGAGCATAACCAAAACTTTGAAGGAGATGACAGAATTGATGTAATTAATTACATTAAAGAAAATCGCAAACATTTTTCATTAGGTGAAAATTTAGATTTTTATCTTTTTGATAAAGCAAAAGAACTATCATTAACTTTTGATGAAATCGCTTTAGGGTTTAATGTATATCCAATCAACACTTTAACTTATCAGGCATATCCTTATTTAAAGAGTAGGTTACTACATCATAAAACTGAAAGATTTGGTTTTGATCCAAGACGTAGAGAATTATATGTTTTTAATTTAACACCTGAGGGTAAAATATTAGGATTCCAAACTAGAGACTTAGGTGGTAACGGTGGTCCTAAATATAAAACATGGAACATAGAAAGAATCTATGATAGATTAAAATTAAAGTTAAATGTAACAGAAGAAGAACTAGATAACTTAAATAAAATATCAATGTTGTTTGGTATTTTAACAGTAGATATGTCTCGAGACTTTTCTATATTTGAAGGTCCTATAGATGCCATGTTTATGAATAATTCTATTGGATTAACTGGTGTTAAAAAACAAATAATAGAATTTAATGAAATACCTACAGCTAGATATTTCTTTGATAATGATATGGAAGGTAAAACCAGAATGATTGATAAATTAAAGAGTGGTCAAACTGTATTTATGTGGGATAAGTTTTTAAAGGATTTTAATATTCCACAAAGAAAGGTTAAAGATTTAAATGATTTAGTTAAATGGGAATTCAGTAATAGATCCGGGTGCTTAGGAGACCTGGATAAATATTTTACAAAGGATTCATTAGATATTATTTTTATATAATGAGTTTAAAAAATTATAATAATTTTGTGAGTGAAGAAGTAGATGACTTCTATAAAGATTTAGAAAATAGTAATAAGAGATTAAAATTATTTACTACCTTTAATAAATCAGAATTAACTAATGTAAAAACTAATTTTTCTATTACAGAAGTACCTAAAAAGAAGTTTCAACCTAAAGTAAAGGGTTATAAAAAGATTAATAAAGATAAAGGTATATTTTAAATGGAGTATAATGACACTGCAACAGGAGAGGCTAATGAGGAATTAGCAAAAAGATTAGCTAAAGATAGAGATGATTGGAAATTAAAAATAAGCCACTTAGTTAGTTTATTAAAAGAAGTACGTAATCTGGCAGAATGTCAAGTAAACATGCTATCTTATAGGCAAATTTTATTAGACAAGATTACCGACTTTAAAACTACAAAACAAAAAAGACAAGGTGCATATGACAGATACTATAAAATTAAGTATAGAGAATATTCAATTGACTATGATGTTAAACTAACAAGCGGAGAAAAGGTTGCTTTTATTAAAGCTGACTTATCTCATTTAAGAACACAAATGGAAATGCTACAATCTCACATGGATTATTACCAAGAATGCATAAAGACTTGTGATAACTTAGCATTTGCTATTCGTAATAGAATAAGCTTAGACGATAAAGAATACTAATGGAACTATCCCTCTCGGAAAATAAAAAGTTTTTAGTTATTGATGCTTGTACTGAATTAGAGTATGAACAACTAAAAAGTAGCTTGACTAAAAAAATTGAAGGCTGGCGCTTTCATCCTTTGGTTAAAAAAAGAGTGTGGGATGGTAATGTATCATTTGTAAAAAGAAATAAAATACCTGCAGGTTTATGGAAAGAAATATTAGATATATGTAAAGATTACGACTTTCAGTGTTCTCTTAATAATATTACTAATATTTTTGACAAAGAAATTAAAGAAGATGAATTTAGAAAATGGGTTACGAAAATATTTAAAAAACAACCAGATTTTAAACCTAGAGAATATCAGATAGATGCTGCTTTTAAGATTTTAAAGTATCGTAGGTGTTTAGCGGAATTAGCAACGTCTGCGGGTAAAACATTAATATCATTTATGGTTGTTGCTTATCTTATGGATAAACTAGGAAAGAAAAAAATCTTAATGATTGTTCCTAATGTAAATTTAGTATTACAGGCTACTGGTGATTTTGATGAATATAATAAAGTAGGTGTTCCATTAAAGACTCAGCAAATATATGCAGGTGTAAAAATAAGAAAGAGTTCCAATTTAGTTATTGGTACTTATCAGTCTTTAGTTAAAAAAGATGAAGAATACTTTAGCCAATTCGATGCAGTATTTGTAGATGAAACTCATAAAGCAAAAGCCAATTCTATACAAAAAATTATGGATAAATGTTGGCATTGTGATTTTAGATTTGGTTTAAGTGGAACTATACCTAAAAAAGGAACTGTTAATAGATTAAGTTTAATGTCTGCAATGGGTCCTTTGGTTACTCAAGTTAAAGCAAACCAATTACAACAAGAAGGTTTTATTGCTAGTTGTAAAGTTATGCAGCTTCATATGGATTATGCAACCGATGCACAAAAAGAATCATTTTCTTTTTTATCTAAAAATCCACAAGATAGACAAAAATTATTTAGTTTAGAACAGAACTTTATAAATCAAAGTGAAAAGAGGTTAGATTTTGTCTGCCAAGTAATTAAAAAGTCTACATCAAATTCCTTAGTGCTATTTCATAAAATTGCATACGGCGAAAAGTTATACAATAAATTAAGACATATAACTGATAAAAAGGTATATTATGTAGACGGTTCAGTTAATGTTGATATAAGAGAAGAATTTAAAAGCAGAATGGAAAAGAATGATGATGTTATCATTGTAGCATCTTATGGTACTTTTTCTACTGGTATTTCTATTAAAAACATACATAACATCTTTTTTACTGAAAGCTTTAAGTCTGAAGTAATTATTAGACAAAGTATTGGTAGAGGATTAAGAAAGCATGCATCTAAAGACGTAGTTAAAATTTATGATTTTATAGATGATTTTAGATATAAAACCGAAGACCATGATTGGGTTAATTATATCTACCGCCACGGTATTGCCAGGCGAACAATATATAAAGAAGAAAAGTTTCCATTTGAAGTTCAGAACATAAGATTCTAATATAGAATATCTTTTCACTAAGACATGGATATATAAAAAAAATAAAAATAACTAAAATGAAGTCAATCAAAAAGTTTTCTGCAATGACTAGTAAAGATCAACCGATCACAGAGTCTGCAAAAGTAAGCCAAGAAGCTGTTGAGGAATTGATCAAAAAGATTGGTTTTGACAGTATAGAAGAATTAAAGAAAGAAAAAGATCTACTTTCTAAACTTGAATCATTAGCTAAGAGTTCCGCTAAAAAAGAAGATATTTCTGAAGAAGAAATTGAAGAGGACAGAGCTGAAGATATCGAGGATGAAATGAAATCCAAAGGTAAACCAAAATCATTAGAAGGTGTTAAGGATAAAGAAGGCGATGAAGAGGTTGTTGATTCTGATTCTGAAGTAGCTGAAGAAGAAGTAGAAGAAGATAGAGCTGAGGATATAGAAGACGAAGTTCTTTCTACAGGTAAACCTAAATCTTTAGAAGATAAAGAAGGTGAAGAAGTTTCTGATGATCAAGAAATCACTAAAGAAGTTCCAGCTGAAGCCGATGAGGTTGAAGATGAGGACGGTGTTGATGTTGCTTCAGAAGAAGAAGAAACTCCAAAAGCTACTAGAAGAATTATGGCTTTTGAAGATTTCATCAAAGAAAAAGAAGAAACTATCAATAAGAATATTAAATATCATGATGATGATGAAGAACCAGAAGATTACGCTGTTCCTGTAGCTGCATCTGCTGATCCTCTTGCTGAAGCAAAAGTTAGTGAAGATGAAGAAGAGGAAGGTATGGAAGATGAAAAGAAAGGTGATGAAATGGAAGATAAAGGCGATAAGAAAGTTGATTCTGAAGATGATAAAGAAAAAGCAGACCATTATAAAGGAGCTGTTAAATCTGATGATAAACAAATCGATGCTTTAAAGAAAGATGTTGAATATGATAAAGAAGAAGAGGAAGATGCTGAAAAGAACGAATCTAAAATAATGTCTTTTTCAACATTTGTTAATGAAGCTTATGATAAAGTTGTATTTGGTGGAAATAAAGATGATAAGTCTAAAACTCATGATGGTGAAGATTTTGAAGATGAAGATGAAAAAGATGAATCTGCAAATGAAAAGTATGACCGAGTTGTACTAGGTGGAAATAAAGGCGATAAATCTAAAACGCATGATGGTGAAGATTATGAGGATGAAGAAAAGAAAGATGAAGGTGCTCATGAAGAAGCTGAAGATGATAAGAAAGAAGAATCTACTAATGAAAAGTATGATGATGTTGTACTAGGTGGAAACAAAGGAGACAAATCTAAAACTCATGATGGCGAAGATTTTGAAGACGAGGATGAAAAGGACGAATCAGTAGAAGAAGGTGTAGGCGAAGTAATTACTAAAGTTGAAGGCGATGAAATTAAAGATGAAGAAGCTGGAGATGATGGTATAGCAATTCCTGCAATTAAAGGTGATGGACCAGAAACTGCTGCCGGTATTGCCGGGGATATGATGGATATGGGTAAGCCTAAATCTATTGAAGGTAAAGGTAAAGAACTAATTACTCCTGATCAAAAAATTACTGATGTAGTTAAAGGTGAAGCAGATGATAAAGCTGACGGTACTGAAATCGTAAAGGAAGAAGAAGAAGTATTACCTGATGATTCAATTGCAGAAAAATTCAGAAAGCTTGCTGCTAATAAAATAGGTAAACTACATGAAGCAGAAATTAAATCAGCTGATCAATTTAAAGAGTATGCAATGAAAATGTTAAAAGATGCATTTGGAGATGATTTTGATGAAACTAAAGCAACTGAAACTGCTGATGGTTTAATTGATAAGTATGGTGAAGACTACGGAGCAATGGTTGGAGCTTTACAATCTACTATGGGATCATAATAAAAACAAACTAAATGAAACATATAAAATTGTTTGAAGAGTGGCTGACTGACAAAAGTCAGCCATTTTTGTTTGAGGGTGGTGCAGCTGGTCATATGCAGCATCCATTTGATGATAAAGATTTAACCTTTGGTGATTTTAAATCAATGGTTGATGCTGGTCTTAGAGGCCAATTAAATTTTGAAGAAGATCCTACTGAAAAGACCGACGGGCAAAATCTATTTGTAACTATACAGGATGGTAAAGTAAAATTTGCTAGAAATAAAGGACAAATGGCAAACCCACTAGATCTATCAGGTACCATTAAGATGTTTACTGGCCATGCCTCAAAATTGGTTGAAGAAACATTTATCTTAGCTGCTAAAGATTTAAATAAATTATTAAGTAAGCTTTCTCCAGCAGATCAAGAAAAGTATTTTAAGAATGGAAAGGATTTTATGAATATGGAATTAATCTATTCATTAAATCCAAATGTTATTCATTATGATAGAGATGTTATACAATTTCATGGAATAAAAGAAACTGATGGTAAAGGTAATATCATAGGTACAAATAATAAACCTGCAAAAGAAATAACAAATATACTTCAAAAGGTAAAATCTGATATTGGTAAAACATTTAAAATTATACCTCCAAAAGTAATTCAATTACAAAGAGATTTAGATTTTACTGCAAATAAGAAAAAGTTTATTAATCAAGTTAATGCTCTAGAAAAAAGATATGGCTTAAACGACGGTGATGAAGTTTCAAGATACCATGAAATGTGGTGGAGAGAATTAATAGATAAAGAATTTCCAAAACTATCTCAAGATGTTAAAGAAGGTTTACTTAGAAGATGGGCATACGGTGACAAAAAGAGTTTAAACATGAGATCTTTAGCAAAACAAGTTGGGCCTGAAGAAGCTGCATTAGTTAAAAAGTTTGATAAAGAAGATGTTGCCAAAAAGTATAAAGAAAACATTAGACCTTTTGAAGATTTATTCCTAGAGCTCGGTTCTATCATTATGAAAAATGCTTCTAACTTCTTAGCTGCTAATCCATCAGGCGAAGCACAAAGACTAAGAAAAGAAATTGAAACTCAAGCAAGTAAGATTAAAAAGACAGGTGGAGTAGAACAAATTAAAAAGGTTGAAGCTGAACTTGCAAGGCTAAGTCGTATTGGTGGTATAGAATCAATATTTCCAACTGAAGGTATTGTATTTAAATATAAAGGTAAGATCTATAAGCTGACTGGTACCTTTGCTGCAATTAATCAATTAATGGGCATAATTAAATTCGGTAGATAATTGTTAATAACTTTTAGCGAAATAATTTTTTTATTTCAAATAAATTGATTATATTTATATAATAAAAATAGATAGATATGAAATACGTAAAATCACTTAATGAAGCAGTAAGATATGTTGATAGAGCAGGTAAGCCTTTCAATATAAAAGGAATTAATTTTATTTACACAGATAGAGGTAGATTTTATGGAACCTCTTTATATGATGTAAAGAAAACAGCAAATGTAAACAAAAGATCTAAGATAGGATACGATGCTACTGTAGCACTGCTATCATCTATGGGTATTAAAGATTCCTTTCCGATGTCTTATGATACAAGAGAATTAGATAGTATTTGTAAACAAGTATCTAAAAAAGGTATAGTATGTGACCACGGAGATTATATGGATGTATCATAATCCTAATGCAATAATAGGTGTAAAATATTAAAAGTGTATTAAAGGTGAGTTAATGACTCATCTTTTTTGTTTAAACATTTACTAATTCTAATATATAATAAGTATAACTAAAAACTAATAATGAAAGAGTTAACAAACATATATAAAGAAGTAGGACAACAATTTGTAGATGATCTATTTAAAGATTATTTGCTAGTGACCGAAAAATTATCCGGGTCGTCTTTTGCATTCGAGAAGCATGGAGACCAAATACAATTTTTTAAAGGCAATAGCAAAATGCCTATTAATATAGTGGACCGAACACTAATGATGTATTATGAACCGGCAATCCAATACATACTTAAACAAACAGAAGGACATATACAGGATTTACCAGATCATTGGAGATTTTGCTTTCAGTATTTTGTTCATAATCAGCCGGGAGCTATTAAATATGATAATCTTCCTGATAATAATTTAATATTAACTCACATTCAAGTAAAGAACCCTAAAGGTAAAATTGCTAAAGTAATTGAAGATCCTAGAGTATTAAGAGATTGGGCTTCTGCCTTTCAAGTTACTCCACTTATTCCAATATTTAGTGGATATTTAAAAGAAGAGCAAAAAAGAAAGATTAGAGAATTTCTTTCTACGCCAAGAGAAGACCAAATGGAAGTGTTTGGTACAAGTTCATTTGCAAAATATTTAATTGGTTGTTTGAATCCTACTATTGATAAAACTACTTTACAAAACGATTTAGACAAACCTATTGATTCTATTATCTTTAAATTTTATAGACCAGGTACTAATCAAACATTTACTGCTAAAATGATTGATCCTTATACTCAAATGTTAATGAAAGATAAGGAGCCTGTAGATTTAAGAAGAGCTCCTGCTGATATTAATGAAATTCTTTTATTAGATATTTTAGCTTTTATAGAAGAAAGAGGTTTAAGAGCAGGTGAATTGCTAATGAACACACCACAAGAAAGATATGTTGAATTAGTAAACAATTTATTTAATGATTATACAACCAAAAGAGGAAATGATTTACAAAAATTAGATATTCAAAAAGCAGACTTTGCAAAAGGTCCAGAATTTGATGTAAATTTAGAGTTAATTAAAAATAATAGGACTAAAGAACTTTTACAAAAATCAGATTCATTAAAGAACTTATATAAGATAATGTTAGGATCTTTGAGAAAGAAAAGAAATCCTAAAAGAGTAGGCGCAGTTATGACCGCATCTGTAATTGATGATTTTAATAAAATGGTTTCTAAAATAAGTAATAGTATTAATAAAGAAACTTCTAAGGAATTTACAACATTTGGGGAATATTTAAATAATAAAGTAGAAGAAGATATAAATCATAAAGATTTAGAAGAATTAGTTGTAGAAGAAAGGGTTCTTAATTATAATAATTTTATTAATTTAGGAAAGGTTGATGTTTTAAATGAAGCAAAGAAACAACCTAACGTAAAAGAAAGACAGGCTAATTGGTTAAAGCATTATGAAAAAACTTTCCCACAAACAAGAAGAGATTCTGCAGGTGCTAAATATAGCCCAGAATATGTAAGAGCTAATTTTGGAGCAAATGATGGCACAGCCGAAGAAAACATTCAGAAATATTTAAAAGGGTTAAAAGTACCTTCATCAGCATATAAGATAGAAGGCTTTCCTAGCGGCCATTACCATAAAGATGTTGGTAAAACCTTTTCTGGTCAATTTCATACTTATAAAATAATATTAAGAGCTAATAAACAAATATTAGGACAAGACTTTAAAAGAGGAGATACTATTTTTCTAACCAATCGTTATAAAGTAAGTGCAAAGACAGGTGAAGCAGCAGTAATAAAAGGAAAAGATTTAACTCCTGATGCAATGGATCTTGCAAGTACTACATATAAAACAGGAGTAGCAGTTGTTACTAAAGTAAATCAGTTTATAGATAACACATCTTATCCTGACAATTATAAACAATTCATTAAAGATTCTATGCAAATAGTATTAAAAAATAAAGTTGGCACCTTTTCGGATTTTGAGGTCTATGCTTCTAGTGGAACTCCTATAGTATATAAAGTTGGTGCTCCTTTCTTTGATGGAATAGATCAGGTTTCTGTAGCTAATTTTTCTAATGACTTTGGTGAAGTGTTAGGTGCATTAATGATGTTTAATATAATTAAGGATACTGGAGAAGGTCTATCATATCCTCAGAATTCAAATGAAGCATTAGTTGATTTTGAATTTGATCAATATAAAGTTTCTTCTAAGGCAGGCGGCGGAGGTACACCGAGCGGATCTTCAATAATGAAAATGATTGATAATGCTAAAAGAAATGATGGTCTTATGTTAGATGTAGATCAAACAACATTTTATGAAGATGTAGTTAAGGTGTGGCTAAACCCATATGAATTAAATAGAAATTCAACAACGTATAATAAAGTAATGAATTTAGCTGCTGATATATTAGGACCCAACCAAGGATCGGGGTATTCATATGTTTTACAGCAAACTAAGCAAAATCAGAAATCTGTAACAAGAGAAGCCTTGATTAAATTTTTAGATGAATTATTTAAAGAAGACCAAAATAAATTTGAATCATTTATAAAAACACTATCAGAAAAAACTGGAGCATGGAGAGGTAAAATTGACGCGACTAAATATGCAAAAGAATATGAGGAGAGAATGGAAAAAAATGATTCTAACAGAGTAGGAATGATTTTCTATCCTATTATGGTAGAAACTGCAAATGCATTAAATGAAAAATATTCTGATGTACTTACTCAGCTTACACAAAAGGTAACTGATGTTAAGCAAGTATATTTAGATACTAAAGTTAAAGCAGGTGCATTTATATTTAAAACTAAAAAGTTTAGTAGTGCTAACTTTAAGTTTTTACAAAAAGGGCAAGTATGGAATCCTTTTTCATCTATGATGGGAATAAAAATGGTAAAGTAAATATATAAGGTATGGATAACATTAATGATTTAAATAACTTCTTAAATGAAAAGAAGGTTGTAGTGAAGAGAAGATATACAGAAGCATATCCTGCTAAAAATATATCTACAAATGCTAGAATCAGAAGTGTAATTCTAGATGCTATTTCAGACGGCCACATTACTGAAGAAGAAATGTCTAAAATTCTTACTGAGCTCCAAGCTAATAAAAGATGGTTAGGTAGAAATAAAACTTTATTTAATATCAGTGAAGATCAAGCAGGAATTAAAACTTTTTCACTTTCTCCTTATGGACAAAGAGTAAAAAATAGAACCACACCTACAGTACTTAATGAAGCTTTAAACGTTCCTCATAAAGAAAAAGGTAAAAAGCCAGTAAATATGTTTGTCGGTAGATTCCAACCTTTTACATTAGGTCATGTTAAAGTATTTGAAAAAATGTATAAAGAAAATGGATTACCTGTTGTAGTTTATATGGTAAGAGGTGGAAAGCCTGATCCAGAGAAAAGGCCATTTGATGAAGATATGCAACAGGCTATGTTTGCTAAAATGAAAAAACAATATCCATTTTTAGAAGCTAGCTTTGTAGTTCCTAACGGGGCAATTGATACAATGTTTGCAGCAGCAAGACCAACATATGAACCTATGATGTGGGGTTATGGTACTGATAGAAAGAAATCTTATGGTGCCATGATTAATAAACAATCATATAGAGATGAATTAGGAGTTGATCCGAGTTTTAAAGGTTTTGAAATAAAAAGAGGTGAAGAAAATATATCAGCATCTAAGGTTAGGAATGCATTAAAGATAGATGATGAAAAGACTTTTAAAAAAATGACTCCTAAAAGTATACATAAGTTTTATAAACCACTACAAACTATAATGCAACCAATAAAAGAAAATACAGATATGAAAAATTTAAAATCACTAACAAGCTTTAGTATTAATGAATCAGTAGTTACTGGATTGTATGAAAGTAAAATTAATGAAGAGTATATTGAACTTATGCGTGGTCTTGAAGAAGGATTAGAAGAAATAGTAGAAGGTTGGATAGAATGGAAAAGTGGTCCTGCAACAGAAAAGAGTGACATTGCTCCAGCAAGAAAAGAATTATTAAATTTTTGTACAGCATTCTTAAAAAAGAATATTAAATAATGCCAGCACAATCTAAAGCACAAAGAAGATTTTTTGCATTAGCATTACAATATAAAAAAGGAGAACTTAAATCCTCTGATGTTTCAGATGAGGTTAAAGAGTTGTCAAAATTGCCAGTTAAAACATTAGAAGATTTTGTTAAAACTGACGAAAAAGAAATACCTAACAAGATAGGAGAAAACGAGTCCGGTACAGTAAACCTTAATCCAAACATGAATGTTCAGAGTATGGGTAATGCTACACTTCCTGGTAATCCAGGTTCTGCAAATTCTTTTAGTAGTCAAAAAACCGGAAGCGGTGATTTACTTGAGCCTATTAAGAAGAAAAAGAAGAAAAAGAAGAAGACGCACCTAGTATCATTCGACAAGTTTTTAAATATCATGAAGGGTTGATAAATAAAACAAAGACTATCAACTGCTATGGCTGTATTACCTAAGTATCAATTAAAGCAATTATTTGAAGCCGGAGACCTTATCACACAAGTAACATTAGGTGATTTAATAGATGCTACATATAATCCAACACTTGTTGGTGGAACTAACATTATACTTTCAGAAGTAATAACACCATCAGGAACAACTATTACAATTAATTCTTCTGGTGGTGGAAGTGGAACAGTACAAAGTATAAGTTCTGGAAATACTCAATTTATTAATACCACTATTACAGGTAATCCTAGTGTATCTCCAACTATCACTAGTGCATTAAACGCAACAGGTACTCCAAGTAAAGATACATATTTAAGAGGTGATAATACTTGGGCTCCTGCTATTGGTAGCGGTTTTCCGGGAGCCACGGGTGCTCAAGGGACTGTAGGTAGTATTGGAGCAACTGGCTCAGGAGGAATTGGAGCAACCGGTCTTATAGGTGCAACAGGCTCTGGTGCAACTGGTCTTACTGGTGCAACTGGTAATCAAGGACCAAAAGGTTTTACTGGTGCAACTGGTGCAGGTCTTACTGGTGCAACAGGAATTGGTGCCACTGGTAATCAAGGATCAAAGGGTAATGATGGAGCCACTGGTGCAGGTCTTACTGGTGCAACAGGAATTGGTGCCACTGGTGCTCAGGGAATTAAAGGTGATACTGGTGCAACTGGGTTTGGCAATATTGGTGCAACTGGAATTGGATCAACAGGGTTTACTGGTGCAACTGGGTTTGGTAATATTGGTGCAACTGGTGCAGGCCTTATCGGTGCAACTGGTAATCAAGGATCAAAAGGTAATGATGGAGCTACCGGTGCTGGTTTTACTGGTGCAACAGGAATTGGTGCCACTGGATTTAATGGTGCTACTGGATTTATTGGTTCTACGGGAATCGGTTCAACCGGTTTTACCGGATCAACTGGAGTAGGATCAACCGGTTCTATTGGTTCAACAGGATTTATTGGGGCAACAGGAATAGGCGCGACAGGAGCAGGAGGAATCGGTGCAACTGGATTTACTGGTTCAACAGGATTTATAGGTTCAACAGGAGCAGGTGGAATCGGTGCAACTGGATTTACTGGCTCAACTGGTTTTATAGGTGCAACAGGAATTGGTGCAACTGGTTTTATAGGTTCTACTGGAGTTGGTGCAACTGGATTTACTGGTTCAACTGGAATAGGGGCAACAGGTGCTATTGGTTCAACAGGATTTATAGGTGCAACTGGTGCAGGCGGTGTTCTTATTGTAAAGGATGAAGGCGTACAAGTAGGTGCAACAGGATATACTATAATGAATTTTGTAGGTACAGATGTATTAGCAGAAGATAGTGGAACACCAGGCCAAGTAAATGTCTATATACCAACACCTACATTTTTATCACACTTTAATACAACCGATGGAACAAATAATGCAACTATGGATGCTAATTTATATCCTTTTGGTGATACCCCAAGAATAAGTAAACCAACAACTGAAGGAAATCCTTTTAAAACTGGATCAGCTCCTAATAATGTATGGCAAACATTAGCTAAAGCATCTTATGCATCACCTGCAACAACAGGAAGAATTCAATATGATACGGTTGCTTCATGTACCGGTTTTAGTGCAGATGTAACAGGCGATGCAAAATTCGTGATTAATGTATATGATGCTAATGGTACATCTGTATTAACAGGTGGTACTTTAGATACTTCTACAACTAATGCAATATACCAAAACCAAACCTTTGCAAATGGAACAGGCATAACACTTACAATATCAAATTATGCAGCTGATTTACCAACTAAATTTTCTGCTGATGTTTCAATAGTAATAGATGCTGGAACTATTCTTACTGCAAACGGTTTAGACGGTGGTCGTTATCATGTTGGAATAGTTATGACAACTGATACTGCCACAGATGGTGGTGGTGTATATTCATATTTTGGACCTAATGGAAATTCATCAACATCTTATAACGGTGAAACTAATGATGTATTTTTTGATTCTAACCCTTCTACGCCATCTATTAATGGTACAACTACAATAGTAGAATCTTCAATACCAGCTAACATTATAACAAAATTTTTAAGCGGTGTTCAATATTATACCATAACTTCAGGTAATGGTTCACAATTTGAATTAGATGTTTCTGATATAGATAACTTTAATGCAAATACACAAGGTAGAGGTGGTGATGATGATTGGAACTTTAGAGCAATAGGAACTAATTATGGATTACCTACTTTACAACTTGAAGCATGGGGTCCATCTGTAGGTGCATTTACTGGAGTAGATTGGCCAGATTTTTATAATGCATCGGACGTAGCGTTTGATTATAATAGTTGGGCTATAAATAATAGTAATTTTAGATTTAGAAATACTACTGCAACCGTATCAGGTCAGGTATATGACCCATGGAATGCAGGAAATACTATTAATTCTAGTGTAGCTAGTATATTAATAGATACATATACCGAAACAGGTAATTCCAATCAATTAAGAGAAAGATTTGATGATGAGCAATTTAGATTAGAAAGAACAGGTACTTATACTGCATTTAATTCTTCAAGTGTATTAACTGCAAGTGGATTATTAAATCAAACTGGTTCTTCTTCACCGTTTTGCCAAGGCTGCGTAGTAGGAAGTAATATAATTCAGCCAAGTATATTCTTTAAAGATAATGGAAACAATCCACAATATGCTAGTGCAACCGGTTCATTAACTCCATATAAGCCAGATAAGACTACAAGTAATCCTGATTATAGTGGAGCAACTTACCAAGTAACTTCTACCTTTCATAGATTGTTTCATACAACAGGAAGTTTAACAGATCCAATAGCTTCATTTGAATTTGAATTTAGTGGAGATCCAAAAGGATCATCATTCTATGAAGATTTAGTAAATGAAGATATTAAGGTTTATATTAGAAAAGAAAATGAAGCAGCAGGTGCAGGTAACATTGGATATGCTGCTGTACCGTTATCTTTACATGGTTCTGCTCCATTTACAACAATATTAGACCCTCCTAGTGGAGTAGACACTGCATCATCTGCATGTAGAACAACTGTATCAGGACCAAACAATACTATAGCTGGTACATTTGGAGGATTTAATGCAACAGAAGGTTTTTATATGGAATTACAGATTGTTGATTCAGCAGTCCGTATTGACCAAATAATAATAAAATTAATTTATGCTAACGGAACTGTTGTTCAGGGGTAGTGGATAAATATAAAAAGAGAATAATCAGAAATGGGATTTAGTACTACAGAAGTAAATAAGTTAACCTTTAAGGTACAGGCAGGTGGTGTTATTGATGCTGACTCAGGATCAAGATGGTATGAAGCACGATTAGCTTTTAGTCCTAAGGTCTTACCTTCTAGGATATTAACAAATTATAACGTTATTCCTACTGCTAATGTTATAGCAGATGCCGTTACAAATGCTGCCGCTGACCCTACTAATATAGAAGATCTTTCTGCTGCAACAAGTGCAGTAAGATTAAGTAGAGTTACAAGTGGTGCTGATAATACATGGATAGCTTATAATACTTTAGATACACCATCTTCTGGTGTTAAACAAAATTGGATTGCACCACCATCTGTCCCACAGGCAACTGGTGCTGGGTCTGGTGGTTATAGTATTAAGTTATGGAGTGGGGATCCAAATGGAGCCCCTGGATCTTTTGCGCAAATATTTACTTCTGCTGAACAAGATAATAATCCAGGTTATGTAGGATGGGTATGGAACTATGATATGGGAGTTTTATTCCTAGCTAATGATTTAGCAACAGCAATAGGAAACGGCGGAGCAAGTTATCCTGGGACATTAGATTTATATGTAACTGGTTTTAGATATGTCGGTACTACAGGTACTGGTGGTGGAGGAGTCGGTGCTACTGGATTTATTGGTGCAACTGGAATAGGTTCTACTGGATTTACTGGAGCAACAGGATCAGGTGGCGGTGGTGGTGCTACAGGTTCCACTGGATTTATAGGTTCAACTGGAGCTATTGGTCAACAAGGAGCAACAGGAGCTATAGGTCAACAAGGAGCAAGTGGAGCAATCGGTCAACAAGGAGCAAGTGGAGCAATCGGTCAACAAGGAGCCACAGGAACTCAAGGCGCTAATGGTGAACAGGGGTCAACTGGTTTTACTGGTTCAACTGGAGCAATCGGTCAACAAGGAGCAAGTGGAGCAATCGGTCAACAAGGAGCAAGTGGAGCAATCGGTCAACAAGGTGCAAGTGGAGCAATTGGTCAACAAGGAGCCACAGGAACTCAGGGTGAAATAGGTAATCAAGGATCAACTGGATTTATTGGTTCAACTGGAGCAATCGGTCAACAAGGAGCAAGTGGAGCAATCGGTCAACAAGGTGCAAGTGGAGCTATTGGTCAACAAGGAGCCACAGGAACTCAGGGTGAAATAGGTAATCAAGGATCAACTGGATTTATTGGTTCAACTGGATTTACTGGTTCTACTGGTGCTATAGGTCAACAAGGAGCAAGTGGTGCTATAGGTCAACAAGGAGCAAGTGGTGCTATAGGTCAACAAGGAGCCACAGGAACTCAAGGCGAAATAGGTAATCAAGGATCAACTGGATTTATTGGTTCTACTGGTGCCATTGGTAATCAAGGTGCAAGTGGTGCTATAGGTCAACAAGGAGCAAGTGGTGCTATAGGTCAACAAGGAGCAACAGGAACTCAGGGTGAAATAGGTAATCAAGGTTCAACTGGATTTACTGGTTCTACCGGAGCTGTAGGTAATCAAGGTGCAAGTGGTGCTATAGGTAATCAGGGAGCAACAGGAACTCAAGGAGCAAGTGGATTTACTGGTTCAACTGGTGCTATAGGTCAACAAGGAGCAAGTGGTGCTATAGGTCAACAAGGTGCAACTGGTGCTATTGGTCAACAAGGAGCAACAGGAACTCAAGGTGCAGACGGTGAACAAGGATCAACTGGGTTTACTGGATCTACTGGTGCTATTGGTCAACAGGGAGCAACAGGATTAACTGGACAACAAGGAGCCACTGGAACTCAAGGCGCTAATGGTGATCAAGGAGCAACTGGTGCTGTCGGTCAACAAGGAGCAAGTGGTGCTATAGGTCAACAAGGAGCAAGTGGGGCAATCGGTCAACAAGGAGCCACAGGAACTCAAGGCGAAATAGGTAATCAAGGATCAACTGGATTTATTGGATCTACTGGAGCCATAGGTACTCAAGGAGCAACAGGATTAACTGGACAGCAAGGAGCCACAGGAACACAAGGAGCAGATGGAGAACAAGGAGCTATTGGCCAACAAGGAGCAAGTGGTGCTATTGGTCAACAAGGAGCAAGTGGTGTTATTGGTCAACAAGGTGCTACTGGGACTCAAGGAGCAAATGGTGAACAAGGATCAACTGGGTTTACTGGATCTACTGGTGCTGTAGGTACTCAAGGAGCAACAGGATTAACTGGACAACAAGGAGCAACTGGTACTCAAGGAGCAGACGGTGAACAAGGAGCTGTAGGTAATCAAGGAGCAACTGGAGCTATAGGTAATCAAGGATCAACTGGATTTACTGGTTCAACTGGAGCTGTAGGTCAACAAGGAGCAAGTGGTGCTATTGGTCAACAAGGTGCTACTGGAACTCAAGGTGCAGACGGGGAACAAGGTGCTGTAGGTAATCAAGGAGCAACTGGCTTAATTGGTCAACAAGGTGCTACTGGATTACAAGGTAGTACAGGATTAACTGGACAACAAGGCGCAACAGGAACTCAGGGTGCTGATGGGGAACAAGGAGCCATTGGTCAACAAGGAGCAACGGGATTAACTGGACAACAAGGTGCAACAGGAACTCAAGGAGCAGCAGGATTACAAGGTAGTACAGGATTACAAGGATCAACAGGATTAACTGGACAACAAGGAGCAACTGGTACTCAAGGAGCAGACGGTGAACAAGGTGCTACTGGATTACAAGGTAGTACAGGATTAACTGGACAACAAGGTGCAACAGGAACACAGGGTGCTGATGGAGAACAAGGTGCTGTAGGTAATCAAGGAGCAACAGGATTAACTGGACAACAAGGTGCAACAGGAACTCAAGGAGCAGCAGGATTACAAGGATCAACAGGATTAACTGGACAACAAGGAGCAACTGGTACTCAGGGTGCAGCTGGTGAACAAGGTGCTGTAGGTAATCAAGGAGCAACAGGATTAACTGGGCAACAAGGTGCAACAGGAACTCAAGGAGCAGCAGGATTACAAGGTAGTACAGGATTAACTGGACAACAAGGTGCAACTGGAACTCAGGGTGCAGCTGGTGAACAAGGAGCAACAGGCTTGACAGGCCAACAAGGCGCAACAGGAACACAAGGAGCAGACGGTGAACAAGGAGCTATTGGTAATCAAGGAGCAACCGGAGCTATCGGTCAACAGGGTGCAACAGGAACTCAAGGTGCAACAGGTTTAACAGGTCAGCAAGGAGCTACAGGAACTCAGGGTGCTGTAGGTACTCAAGGTGCAACTGGATTAACAGGTCAACAGGGAGCAACAGGATTAACTGGGCAACAAGGTGCAACTGGAGCTCAGGGTGCAGCTGGTGAACAAGGTGCTGTCGGAGAACAAGGTGCTGTTGGTAAACAAGGAGCTACTGGATTAACTGGACAGCAAGGTGCAACAGGTACTCAAGGTGCAGATGGAGAACAAGGAGCCATTGGTCAACAAGGAGCAACAGGTTTACAAGGAGCAACTGGCTTAACAGGACAACAAGGTGCAACTGGAACTCAGGGTGCAGCTGGTGAACAAGGTGCTGTAGGTAATCAAGGAGCAACTGGATTAACTGGACAGCAAGGAGCCACAGGAACACAAGGTGCTGATGGAGAACAAGGTGCAGTTGGAGAACAAGGAGCAACAGGAACTCAAGGAGCCACAGGATTAACTGGACAGCAAGGAGCCACAGGAACACAAGGTGCAGACGGTGAACAAGGAGCTGTTGGTAATCAAGGAGCAACTGGCTTAACAGGACAACAAGGTGCAACTGGGACTCAGGGTGCAGCTGGTGAACAAGGAGCCATTGGTCAACAAGGAGCAACAGGTTTACAAGGAGCAACAGGTTTAATAGGACAACAAGGAGCAACAGGTACTCAAGGTGCCGCAGGAGAACAAGGAGCAACAGGATTACAAGGCTCAACAGGATTAACTGGCCAACAAGGAGCAACTGGTACTCAAGGTGCTATTGGTAATCAAGGAGCAACTGGATTACAAGGCTCAACAGGATTACAAGGTAGTACAGGAACACAAGGTGCTAACGGTGAACAAGGTGCTATTGGTAATCAAGGAGCAACTGGAGCTATAGGTTTACAAGGATCAACTGGATTACAAGGTTCAACAGGAACTCAAGGTGCTAATGGTGAACAAGGTGCTAGTGGAGAACAAGGTGCTGTAGGTACTCAAGGAGCAACAGGATTAACTGGACAACAAGGAGCAACTGGTATTCAGGGTGCTGATGGAGAACAGGGTGCAGTTGGAGAACAGGGTGCAACAGGAACACAAGGTGCTACTGGATTAACTGGACAACAAGGAGCTACTGGTACCCAAGGCGCAGACGGTGAACAGGGTGCAGTTGGAGAACAGGGTGCAACAGGAACACAAGGTGCTACTGGATTAACTGGACAACAAGGAGCTACTGGTACCCAAGGTGCAGACGGTGAACAAGGTGCTGTTGGAACTCAAGGCGCAACAGGAACTCAAGGAGCCACAGGATTAACAGGACAACAAGGAGCTACTGGTACCCAAGGCGCAGACGGTGAACAAGGTGCTGTTGGAACTCAAGGAGCCACAGGATTAACAGGACAACAAGGAGCAACAGGAACTCAAGGAGCAGCTGGAGAACAAGGTGCTGATGGAGAACAAGGTGCTATTGGAGAACAAGGAGCAACAGGTTTACAAGGTGCTACTGGATTACAAGGTAGTACAGGTACTCAAGGTGCTAATGGAGAACAAGGCGCGGTAGGTAATCAAGGTGCAACTGGCTTAACAGGACAACAAGGAGCTACTGGTACTCAAGGTGCTGATGGGGAACAAGGTGCAATTGGTAAACAAGGAGCAACAGGATTAACTGGAGAACAAGGTGCAACAGGTACTCAAGGTGCAGATGGAGAACAAGGAGCCATTGGTCAACAAGGAGCAACAGGTTTACAAGGAGCTACAGGTTTACAAGGTTCAACTGGAACTCAAGGAGCAGACGGTGAACAAGGTGCTGTTGGTAAACAGGGTGCAACAGGTTTAACAGGACAACAAGGAGCAACTGGAATTCAAGGTGCCGTTGGAGAACAAGGTGCTGTAGGAGAACAAGGTGCTACTGGAACCCAAGGAGCTACAGGTTTACAAGGTAGTACAGGAACTCAAGGTGCTGACGGGGAACAAGGTGCTATCGGATTACAAGGTAGTACTGGTTTAACAGGACAGCAGGGTGCAACAGGTACTCAAGGTGCTGCTGGAGAACAAGGTGCTGTCGGAGAACAAGGTGCTACAGGCTCTCAAGGTGCTACAGGATTAACTGGACAGCAAGGAGCCACAGGAACACAAGGTGCTGATGGAGAACAAGGAGCTGTTGGTAAACAAGGAGCTACTGGATTAACTGGACAGCAAGGAGCCACAGGAACACAAGGTGCTGATGGAGAACAAGGTGCCGTTGGAACTCAAGGAGCTACTGGAACTCAAGGAGCCACAGGTTTACAAGGATCTACTGGTTTACAAGGTTCAACTGGATTACAAGGTAGTACAGGAACACAAGGAGCAGCTGGAGAACAAGGTGCTGTTGGTAAACAAGGAGCAACAGGTTTAACAGGTCAACAAGGAGCTACTGGAATACAGGGTGCTGCTGGAGAACAAGGAGCAGTTGGGGAACAAGGTGCAACTGGTACTCAGGGAGCAACTGGTTTAACAGGTCAACAAGGAGCTACTGGAACACAGGGTGCTGCTGGAGAACAAGGAGCTACTGGAACTCAAGGCGCAACAGGTTTAACAGGACAGCAGGGCGCAACTGGTACACAAGGTGCTAACGGTGAACAAGGTGCTGTAGGTAATCAAGGAGCAACTGGAGCTATAGGTTTACAAGGATCAACTGGATTACAAGGTTCAACAGGAACTCAAGGTGCCGCAGGAGAACAGGGTGCTGTAGGAACTCAAGGTGCAACTGGTACTCAGGGAGCAACGGGATTAACTGGACAACAAGGAGCAACAGGAACTCAGGGTGCTGTAGGAGAACAAGGTGCTGTAGGAACTCAAGGTGCAACTGGTACTCAAGGAGCAACTGGTTTAACTGGACAACAAGGAGCAACAGGAACTCAAGGAGCAGCTGGAGAACAAGGTGCTGTAGGAACTCAAGGTGCAACTGGTACTCAAGGAGCAACGGGATTAACTGGACAACAAGGAGCAACAGGAACTCAAGGAGCAGCTGGAGAACAAGGTGCTGTAGGAACTCAAGGTGCAACTGGTACTCAAGGAGCAACTGGTTTAACTGGACAACAAGGAGCAACAGGAACACAGGGTGCTGTAGGAGAACAAGGTGCAACAGGTTTACAAGGAGCAACTGGTTTACAAGGTAGTACAGGAACACAAGGTGCAGCTGGAGAACAAGGTGCTGTAGGAGAACAAGGTGCAACAGGTTTACAAGGAGCAACTGGTTTACAAGGTAGTACAGGAACACAAGGTGCAGCTGGAGAACAAGGTGCTGTTGGAGAACAAGGAGCAGTTGGTAAACAAGGAGCAACAGGATTAACTGGTCAACAAGGAGCAACAGGCACACAGGGTGCTGTAGGAACTCAAGGTGCAACTGGTACTCAGGGAGCAACTGGTTTACAAGGTAGTACAGGAACTCAAGGAGCAGCTGGAGAACAAGGTGCAATTGGTAAACAAGGAGCAACAGGTTTAACAGGACAACAAGGTGCAACAGGAACTCAAGGTGCCGCAGGAGAACAAGGTGCAGTTGGAGAACAGGGAGCAACAGGTTTACAAGGAGCTACAGGTTTACAAGGTAGTACAGGAACTCAAGGTGCCGCCGGGGAACAAGGAGCTGTTGGTAAACAAGGAGCTACTGGATTAACTGGACAGCAAGGTGCAACAGGTACTCAGGGTGCTGTAGGTAATCAAGGTGCAGTTGGAGAACAAGGAGCTACAGGTTTACAAGGAGCTACAGGTTTACAAGGTAGTACAGGTACTCAAGGTGCTGATGGGGAACAAGGTGCTATTGGTGAACAAGGAGCAACAGGTTTAACAGGACAACAAGGTGCAACAGGTACTCAGGGTGCTGTAGGTAATCAAGGAGCAGCTGGAGAACAAGGTGCTATTGGTAAACAAGGAGCAACAGGTTTAACAGGACAACAAGGTGCAACAGGTACTCAGGGTGCTGTAGGTAATCAAGGTGCAGTTGGAGAACAAGGAGCAACAGGTACTCAAGGTGCCGCAGGAGAACAAGGTGCAGTTGGAGAACAGGGAGCAACAGGTTTACAAGGAGCTACAGGTTTACAAGGTAGTACAGGAACTCAAGGTGCTGTAGGTAATCAAGGTGCAGTTGGAGAACAAGGAGCTACTGGATTAACTGGACAGCAAGGTGCAACAGGTACTCAAGGTGCAGATGGAGAACAAGGAGCCATTGGTCAACAAGGAGCAACAGGTTTACAAGGAGCTACAGGTTTACAAGGTTCAACTGGAACTCAAGGAGCAGCTGGAGAACAAGGAGCTGTTGGTAAACAAGGAGCTACTGGATTAACTGGACAGCAAGGTGCAACAGGAACACAAGGTGCAGATGGAGAACAGGGTGCAGTTGGAGAACAAGGAGCAACAGGTTTACAAGGAGCAACAGGTTTACAAGGTAGTACAGGTACTCAAGGAGCAGACGGTGAACAAGGTGCTGTTGGTAAACAGGGTGCAACAGGTTTAACAGGACAACAAGGAGCAACAGGAACACAAGGTGCAGATGGAGAACAGGGTGCAGTTGGTGAACAAGGAGCAACAGGTTTACAAGGAGCAACAGGTTTACAAGGTTCAACTGGAACTCAAGGAGCAGCTGGAGAACAAGGTGCTATTGGTAAACAAGGAGCAACAGGATTAACTGGACAGCAAGGTGCAACTGGAACTCAAGGTGCCGCAGGAGAACAAGGTGCTATAGGAACTCAAGGAGCTACAGGAACTCAAGGAGCAACAGGATTAACTGGACAGCAAGGTGCAACTGGAACTCAAGGTGCCGCCGGGGAACAAGGTGCTATTGGTAAACAAGGAGCAACAGGATTAACTGGACAACAAGGTGCAACTGGAACTCAAGGTGCAGATGGAGAACAAGGTGCTATAGGAACTCAAGGAGCTACAGGAACGCAAGGAGCCACAGGATTAACAGGACAACAAGGAGCTACTGGTACTCAAGGTGCTATTGGTGAACAAGGAGCAACAGGTTTACAAGGAGCCACAGGAACTCAAGGTAGTACAGGATTAACTGGACAACAAGGTGCAACAGGAACACAAGGTGCTAACGGACAACAAGGAGCAACAGGAACACAAGGTGCTGTAGGTAATCAAGGTGCTAACGGTGAACAAGGTGCAATTGGTAAACAAGGTGCAACAGGATTAACTGGACAACAAGGCGCAACAGGAACTCAAGGTGCTGTAGGTAATCAAGGTAGTATAGGTGCTATAGGAGAACAAGGTGCTACAGGTACTCAAGGTGCTACAGGCTCTCAAGGTGCTACAGGTTTAATAGGACAGCAAGGTGCCACAGGAACTAAAGGTCCTGATGGAGATCAAGGAGCTACAGGAACACAAGGTTCTACTGGAGCTGTAGGTAATCAAGGTGCTAGCGGTGAACAAGGTGCCGTTGGAACTCAAGGAGCTACTGGAACTCAAGGAGCAACAGGTTTAACAGGACAACAAGGTGCAACAGGATTACAAGGAGCTGTAGGTAATCAAGGAGCTCAAGGTATTCAAGGAGCAATTGGAGAACAAGGTGCAACAGGTACTCAAGGTAAAGCTGGTGAACAGGGTGCTACTGGTACTCAGGGTGCTGATGGAGAACAAGGAGCAGCAGGTAATCAAGGTGCTATAGGTAATCAAGGAGCTCAAGGAGCAATTGGAGAACAAGGTGCAACAGGTACTCAAGGTAAAGCTGGTGAACAAGGTGCAACAGGTGCTCAAGGTGCTGATGGTAATCAAGGACCACAAGGCCTTGTTGGATTACAAGGTGCAACTGGAACTCAAGGAGCTCAAGGTAATCAAGGAGCAATTGGAGAACAGGGTGCAACAGGTGCTCAAGGTAAATCTGGTGAACAAGGTGCAACCGGTGGACAAGGTGCTGTAGGTAATCAAGGTGCTAACGGAGAACAAGGCGCTGTAGGTAATCAAGGAGCCCAAGGATCAGTTGGTGAACAGGGTGCAACAGGTGCTCAAGGTAAATCTGGTGAACAAGGTGCAACCGGTGCTCAAGGTGCTGATGGAGAACAAGGAGCAGCAGGTAATCAAGGTGCTGTAGGTAATCAAGGTGCTGTAGGTAATCAAGGAGCCCAAGGATCAGTTGGTGAACAGGGTGCAACAGGTGCTCAAGGTAAATCTGGTGAACAAGGTGCAACAGGAACTCAAGGTGCTGTAGGTAATCAAGGAGCTCAAGGTGCTGTAGGTAATCAAGGTGCTGTAGGTAATCAAGGAGCAATTGGAGAACAGGGTGCAACAGGTGCTCAAGGTAAATCTGGTGAACAAGGTGCAACAGGAACTCAAGGTGCTGTAGGTAATCAAGGAGCTCAAGGATCAGTTGGTGAACAAGGTGCAACTGGAACTCAAGGAGCAGCTGGAGAACAAGGTGCTGTAGGTAATCAAGGAGCAGCTGGAGAACAAGGAGCTGTAGGTAATCAAGGAGCTCAAGGTGCTGTAGGTAATCAAGGAGCAGCTGGAGAACAAGGTGCTGTAGGTAATCAAGGAGCTGTAGGTACTCAGGGTGCAGCTGGAGAACAAGGTGCTGTAGGTAATCAAGGAGCTGTAGGTAATCAAGGAGCTCAAGGATCAGTTGGTGAACAAGGTGCAACAGGTGCTCAAGGTAAAATAGGATTCCAAGGTGCAACAGGCTCTCAAGGTGATGTAGGATCTGTTGGTAATCAAGGAGCAGTAGGTAATCAAGGTTCTCAAGGAGCTGTTGGAGAACAAGGTGCAACAGGTGCTCAAGGTAAAGCTGGTGAACAAGGTGCAACAGGTACCCAGGGTGCTGATGGAGAACAAGGAGCAGCAGGTAATCAAGGTGCTATAGGTAATCAAGGAGCTAACGGTAATCAAGGACCACAAGGTGTACAAGGAACTCAAGGAGCAATAGGTTTACAAGGTGCAACTGGTACTCAAGGTCTTCAAGGTGGACCAGGTAATCAAGGAGCTGTAGGTAATCAAGGTGCTGCAGGTAATCAAGGTTCTCAAGGAGCAATTGGAGAACAAGGTGCAACAGGTACTCAAGGTAAAGCTGGTGAACAAGGTGCTACAGGTGCTCAGGGTGCTGATGGAGAACAAGGAGCAGCAGGTAATCAAGGAGCTAATGGTAATCAAGGAGCAATAGGTAATCAAGGTTCTCAAGGAGCAATAGGTAAACAAGGAGCAACTGGAGCTGTAGGTAATCAAGGAGCAATAGGTAATCAAGGCCTTCAAGGTGGACCAGGTAATCAAGGTGCCGCAGGTAATCAAGGTGCTGTAGGTAATCAAGGAGCTCAAGGAGCAATTGGAGAACAAGGTGCAACAGGTGCTCAAGGTAAAGCTGGTGAACAAGGTGCAACAGGTACCCAGGGTGCTGATGGAGAACAAGGAGCAGCAGGTAATCAAGGTGCCGCAGGTAATCAAGGAGCAATAGGTAATCAAGGACTTCAAGGTGGACCAGGTAATCAAGGTGCCGCAGGTAACCAAGGATCACAAGGTGCTGTAGGTAATCAAGGAGCAACTGGAGCTGTAGGTAATCAAGGTTCTCAAGGAGCAATAGGTAAACAAGGAGCAACTGGAGCTGTAGGTAATCAAGGTTCTCAAGGAGCAATAGGTAAACAAGGAGCAACTGGAGCTGTAGGTAATCAAGGAGCAATAGGTAATCAAGGACTTCAAGGTGGACCAGGTAATCAAGGTGCTGTAGGTAATCAAGGAGCTCAAGGTGCTGTAGGTAATCAAGGAGCTCAAGGAGCAGTAGGTAATCAAGGAGCTCAAGGAGCAGTAGGTAATCAAGGTTCTCAAGGAGCAATTGGAGAACAAGGTGCAACAGGAACTCAAGGTAAAGCTGGTGAACAAGGTGCAACAGGTACCCAGGGTGCTGATGGTAATCAAGGAGCTAACGGTGCTGTAGGTAATCAAGGAGCTAATGGTAATCAAGGAGCAATAGGTAATCAAGGACTTCAAGGTGGACCAGGTAATCAAGGTGCTGTAGGTGATCAAGGAGCTAATGGTAATCAAGGAGCAATAGGTAATCAAGGAGCTCAAGGTGCAACAGGTAATCAAGGTGCCCAGGGTGGACCAGGTAATCAAGGTGCTGTAGGTAATCAAGGTGCTAACGGAGAACAAGGCGCTGTAGGTAATCAAGGAGCAATAGGTAATCAAGGAGCTCAAGGTGCTGTAGGTAATCAAGGTGCTAACGGAGAACAAGGCGCTGTAGGTAATCAAGGAGCAATAGGTAATCAAGGACTTCAAGGTGGACCAGGTAATCAAGGTGCAACGGGTAATCAAGGTGCAACAGGTAATCAAGGTGCCCAGGGTGGACCAGGTAATCAAGGTGCAACGGGTAATCAAGGAGCTCAAGGTGCAACAGGTAATCAAGGAGCTCAAGGTGCAACGGGTAATCAAGGAGCTCAAGGTGCAACGGGTAATCAAGGAGCTCAAGGTGCAACGGGTAATCAAGGAGCTGTAGGTAATCAAGGACTTCAAGGTGGACCAGGTAATCAAGGTGCAACAGGTAATCAAGGTGCCCAGGGTGGACCAGGTAATCAAGGTGCAACAGGTAATCAAGGAGCTCAAGGTGCAACAGGTAATCAAGGTGCCCAGGGTGGACCAGGTAATCAAGGTGCAACAGGTAATCAAGGAGCTCAAGGTGCTGTAGGTAATCAAGGAGCTATAGGTAATCAAGGTGCTCAAGGTAGCGCAGTTGGAGCAGTATATCTAAATCAACTTGCTACTAATAGTGGTGTATTAGATCCAGTGAATACTACTGGTCAGTTCCAAAGTTCTACGGGTACACATTTTGGAACATGGGAAAATCAAGGTTCATCAGTGTCAGGTAATCAACTTCCGATAAATATAGTTAAATGGTCTCATAAATTTGTAAATGATTTCAATCATCCAGATCCAAAAGAAATACATTTTTGTGCAACTGTATCTGTATCTGGTAGAGGAGGTTTTGCGTCAGGTTCATGGTATATACTAGGATTTACATGTGAACAAATTACAAATTCAAATGAGACCACTACACATGCTCCTATTGTTTCTACTTCTGTAGCTTGGGAAATTGAAAATGCAGACGTCGTATCCTCTGTATGTTCTGCGCTAGAATTTGATGGTAGTAGTAAAATGGCAGCTTGTGATATGTGGCAAGTTTATTTAGATGTTACCTCATCAACAACAAAGAACAGTAATGTTACTTGGAATTACGCAATAGGTCAAGAAGAAGATACTTTTTAATATAAATAATGAAAAGAATATTTAGATTTATAATAGCATTATTTAAATATGTTATATGGGGAGATCAGGTTACATCTGATAAATATAATAATAGAATATCAATATGTAATCAATGCTCCGATAAATGCGGTAGTAAATGCTGTATATGTGGATGTTATATAAATAAGAAAGCTAAATGGTCAACTGAAAGTTGTCCTAAAAATAAATGGTAAGATATGGGATGTGGATGTAATGGAGGACTATCTAAAAAAGAAAAACGAGAACAGCATAGGGCTTCATTAGGAGATCGCGCTAGAAATACTGTTAAAAGAATATGGAATCATGCACAAAAAGATCAACCAACACACATAGTCAAAAGAATAAATAAAAAATAAAATAAAATAAAAGATGGAAGTTCCTACAACAAAACCTTCATGTATACAGGATTTGAAAGAGTTAGTTCATAATTTAACTGATAGGGATATTAGTATTAAAAACCATCTTTCTTGCATTAAATCAGTTGTGGAAGATAAAAAGATTAAATGTGATACAGCTAAAATAAAAAAGATTAAACAAATTCTTAAAGATGGCTAACGGAGAACAAAATGGATGGAATGAATATTCTAAATTGGTGATAGCTGAATTAGAAAGACTTAATGACGGAATAACAAATTTAAATGGTGAGATTCAAGATCTTAAACAGCAAATAGCAGAACTTAAAGTTAAAGAAGATTTTGCTAAAGAGCTTTGGAAATGGAAGCAGGCTGTAGATGAAGTTGCATCACCTTCACAATTACAAAATACTTTGCAAGATGTTAATGATCTTAAAGTATTTAAAACTCAAGCCATTACTATTTTCTTAGTAGTTCAAGGATTAGTAGGAATAGCAATTGCTCTCCTTAAATTTTACGGATAAGATATATAAACTAAATAATAAGTAACTATGTTAAATATTTTCGGAAAGGGCGATTGGTCAATTAAAATTACTTCTTTATTAGAATCTGATGAGTGGGCAACTTATGATGAATCAGATTATGATATGGCTAAGCCTTCTAATGAATGGATTATAGCTAAAGAAAATGGATCCGATAGATCTGAAATAGCATTAACTTATTTAGATGGTGTTACCTTTAAAACATTATTTAATGGATTAGATGATTTAAATAATGTATCAATAGGTGAAGGATTAGTGGTAGGTCCAGGTTCCTTAATCAGACCAACTACTAAAATAGGAAATCATGTTTATATTGGAGCTGGGACAATCATTGATATTAATTGTATTATTGAAGATAATGTAACTATTGGTGATAATGTAACTATTACTAAAGGTTCTTTAATAGAAAAAGATACAATTATTAAAAGTGGGTCTATAATTTAATTCTATTATATCTTTCAATTCCTTCTCTTTTTTGTTATAATTTAATTATAATAAATAAACTATAAATAAATATGATAGACGACTGGTTAAATCAAGATCCTGACGATAGCTTTAATCCTAATGAACATGGTATTGAAATGGATGAAATAGCAAAATTACATGCAATGGCAGATATGAAAGAAGATCAAGAAATATGGGCAAGAAAACAAGCAAACAAATTCTATAATGATTTTGAAAGCTTGGATATACCAGAATCTGTATTAGCTGTAAATAGTTTAATTAAAACTAAAGTATTAAGTATTGATCAGGTAAATACTATGTTAAACAATATGATAGAAGTTTTTCTTACTGATGAAGAATATGAAAAATGTCATGTATGTAATGAAATAAAAAAAGGATTAGATAATGCTAGAATTTAATGCAGATAATATTGAAGAATTAGAAGCTGAGGCTGCAAAGAGGGCTCATGAAGTTTCAGTAGAAGTAACAAAGTCAGTTATTAAAGCTTTAGAAAAAGATGTGGACAAAGTAGTAATTGGTTTGTTAGCTACTATAGATATGGATTTAAGTGTTGAAAGATCAGGTTATTTAGAAGCATTAGAAACTAATTTAATTAGATGTGAAGAAGCTGAAGAATATGAATTGTGTAAAGAATCTATTAAATGGATTAATAAACTAAGGGAATAACACACTTTATTATATACCTTATATAATATAACTAAAGAAGTTTAAACCTCTTTAATGAAATGCTAGCCGATGCTAGCATTTTTTGTTTGATAGCTATAATAATGATATTTAAATAAAAAAAATCTTATATTTAAAATAAATACTAAAAATAGTTCTGACTTTATGAAACACCTAATTAGCATTTTAATTGGATTAGTTATGTTAATACCAACTAATCTGAGTGCTCAAAATGATTCTTTCTTTTCTAATCTATATCAAGATTTTTTAAAATATGGCACGATATATGGAGCTGGTGATATAAGTAATTCTATTGAGGCTGCTGAACCTACTTATTTTTTAAGAACCAACCCAGATGGTAGCATATATTCTATTCCTGATGTTGTTGATAATACCCCAGTATATCCTTTTGATTATAGATATGGTTTTGGTATTAGAAAGTTAGCAAGATTTAATTATGAACGTAAACCTAAAAACTATTATGATGGTACTGAAGAGCAATTAACATTTGGTGCACCTACCTCGGCTCTACCAGGTTTGGAATATCAATTTCATTTTGAAAAAGAAAGATGGCGAGGTGAAGATTTTACTAACTATAGATTCTTTATAAAACATACTGGTAAATATCATATTGCAAAAGTTCAAGCTAGAGAAGTAGGTAAGATTAACTTAAATTATAATTCAGCTGAAGTTAGAGCTAGGTTACCAATAGGAGAAAAATTCAGTATATCTGCTGGAGCTATATTAAGAGGCCACGAAAGAGCCTATGGTTACAATCCTGTAGAAATCTGGTTAAATGAAACAGCAATAGCAACAGACCAAGATGGTAATGTAATTATAGGCCCAGATGGAAATCCTTTAGAATTTCCAGTTAACCAATGGTATGGTTTAGGGAGAGAATATGGATACCAAGATATTTTTTATGAACAAACTAGTACTGATTATAATACTGGAGAAGAAATAGTAAGACAAGATTGGTATTGGGTAGATGAAGATGGAAATCAAGTAGCGTCTTCGGATTTAGATTTTAGAGAAAGAATAATGCCAGGATTAATGAATCGCTTTAATAGTGAGGCATGGGACTTACTAGATCCTTGGATGGAAATTGCCCCTATTGTAGGTGTTGATTTTTATCATTATGAAAATAGATTCTGGATACATGCATATGCAAATTATATTTTACCACTACATAAATATGTTGCTGGTGAAGAAGAGTTCAGTTATTTAAATAGAAACAATTGGGGTAAAGGTGGATTAATATTAGACAATGATTTAGAACAATGGTCAGACTATTCATTTGGTACTTCTTTAGGATTTAAAGTTAATAAAAATCTTGGTGTATTTATAGAAGGTGAATATGCAAAGATGTGGGATAGTAAACTATACCAAACTACGTTTGGATTAAATTATACATTTAGATAAAATGGCAAAGGAATTAAACGAAAATATAGACTTTAAGGTTAGCATAAAAACTCTTTTAGCATTAGGAGCGGCAATGGCAACTGTTATTAGTATGTGGTTTGTATTACAATCAGATATAGAAGAAGCTAAAAAATTACCTAAACCTCCTATAGAGCGTATAGAATATGACTTAAAGGATGAATTAATTAGACAAACTATTATGGATACACAGGATGATGTAGAATCTATATTAGAAGAATTAGAAAAAATTGATAAGCGTCTTTATGAATTGCAAAAACAAAGGTAATATGAAAAATCTTTTGATCATAATATGTTTATTAGTAAGCACAATTACATTTGCACAAGATCAACGTAACTTCTTAAAATGGGTATCAGATAAAACCTTTGAAGAAAAAGTTACTGGTTATGGAGCATATGAAGATCATTCAGACCATGATGTTATTGTTGTAGAATTTTACGCAGAGTTTAACAAAGATAATGCATTTAAGGATTGGGCAAAAATTGATAAGCTGGATGGTGTAAAATATTATAGATGTGACATAGCTACATCCCCTAAGCTAAAGAAAGAACTTAGAATCAGAATGGCACCAACTATACTTCTTTATATTAGAGGTGATGCCTATATTAAATTTACTGCAAAGGCTGGTTTAGATTTAGAATGCCCAGTAGATTATGATAAATTAGTAAGAGCCATTAAAGTAGTACAAGAAGAATCTCAATATTAATCTGAAACATCTCTGATTTATTCCATATAATAATAAATCAATCTATGAGTGATTCCGTAAGTAAGTACTATGAACAACAAGAAGAACTGCAAATTTCTAAACGCAGGGCAGCAATCAGAGCAAATCTTTCCGCTATTCAAAAAGAAGTAGGATTAATTGGAGATCCGAGCCTTTCAAATCTAGAATGGTTCTTAAGAAATAGAGAAAAGATAGTTAATAATCAAAAGATTATAGATCTTATTGGTTAATAGTGAAAGTTATTAACAATTTCTTAAATAATTCTTGAAATCCTGTAAATTCTCCTGAAAGTATGTAATTATATTAATATAACAATATCAATATAACATACTATGAACAAAATTAAAACACCAATTAAAGAACTTATTAAAAAATTTGAATCCGAACTATGTCATGAGAGTACACGACAAGGATTAAAATATGCAATTGCAATTTCAAAGCGAATGCTAAAAAGAGAAAAAGAAATAATGTGCTGGTTTGCAGATGAATGGCACGAAATAAAAATAAATAAAAAATTTTAAAAAAAACAAGAAATCTTGGTACGAATCCCAAATAAATTGATTATATTTATACTATAATTAATTAAAACTAAACAAAAATCATAAATATGCAATTGTTAATAACTTTTTCTAAATTAACAAGAATTTATAGTACAAAACCCAAATAAATTGATTATATTTATATATTAATAATAAAACAAAAAACGGAACCCATATGAACACATTACTTTACAAAGACATTCAGAAAAACATTAATTCAGATGACCCAGTATTATCCAATATGAGATTGGTTGTACACCTTGCTAAAAAATATCAAGGAATGGGATTATCATTAGAAGATCTAATCCATGAAGGTACAATCGGATTATGTAAAGCAAGAGATAAATTTGATCCTACACTGAAGGCTAAGTTTTCTACTTATGCCGCTCAATGGATTAAAGCTACAATTAGGCAAGCCCTAAATAATAAGAGTAGAACAATTCGTGTACCTGCTCATAAAACTCATATACCTGATATAGGTCCTAAAGTATCTGTATTAGATGCAACATATCAAGGTACTTATGAATCTCATATTGAACAATCCCACGAAGAATCTCATCTTAAGCATAAGATAGAAAACTTAATGGGTAAACTTAAACCAAGACAACAGGAAATTATTAAAATGAAATTTGGTATTGATTGTAATGAAATGAAAACTATTGAAATTGCAAAGAAATTAAATATCACCGTTCAATCTGTAAATGGAACTATTCGTAATGCAATTAAAATTATGAAAGGGTAATATGATAGATAAAGTAATTTTATACGCAAAAACATTACAGCCTTTATTAAAATGGATTAAAGATAATCCGGATGACAAAGAGATTAAGTACACTGTAACAAGACTTATACGATTTTATAGTAATACCCCTAAAGAATTAGGACTCCCTTATATGTATTCTAATGCTGCTCTACAAGAAGCTATTAAATTAGATATAGATAACCCTGAAGAAAAACTAAAGTGGATTACATGGAGAGAACAAACAAATAAAAGTGGTTTAAAGGATGTTGGTAGAAAGAATGGTATATTTCATTTAGAGCATATTGTTCCTATATCTCAAATAGCAAAAAAGCTTTATGAACTAGATGATCTTGATCTTGTATTACCTATCTATAAAATACTGATAGCTAATTTTAAGATAGCATGGATTTTAAAATCTGAGCAAAAAATACTTGATAGTATTAACCGAAGTGGGATAAGAACTCCTGAACTTTTAACAAATCTAAATATTCATATTAAAGGATTTAATAATTAACATATGCCAGAATTAGCAGAACTTAGATTAACAGCAGCTTATATAAATGAGTGTAGTGGGAGTGGTGCTCCGACTATTAGATATACCAACATTAAGAAAAATCCAGTACATAAAGGAAAGGATATAGAACTTCCTTTTGATGGTGACTTTAGAATTACTGCCGAGAGTCGAGGTAAAGAATTAATTTTATGGTTATCTCAAGAAGAAGAAAAAGTTCCTCTCAAAATGACTATGGGAATGAGTGGTCATTTTAAATTAACTAACACTGGCCAAGAACCTAAACATGCTCACTTAAAATTTTATAGACATGATGGCACTACATTATCTTTTGTTGATGTAAGGCGATTTGGTAAATGGAAGTTAGGAGAAACTTGGGGTACTAATCGTGGCCCAGATCCAACAATGGAACCGGAAGAGTTTAGAATGAATATTTTAAAAAATCTAGATAAGAAGCCTTTTGATCAACCTATTCATTTAATTTTAATGAATCAAAAATATTTTAACGGAATAGGTAATTACTTAAGAGCTGAAATCTTATATAGGTTACCACACGTAAATCCTTTTATGGATGCTAGAGAAGTTATAGAAAATTGCCCTAAACTTTTAGAGCTTTGTACAGAAATACCAAGAAAGGCATATTCATTAGGAGGAGGCCAATTAAAAGACTGGGAGAATCCTTGGAAATCAGATAAAGAAAAATTTGATAAATTCATTAAATGTTATAACAACAAAAACATGGGTTATATAAAAGACAAGAACGGTAGAAGGTTTTGGTTTGATCCTAAGTGGAGTATTTCAATGCTGGAACAATACACTAAACAAAAATAAAACAAACTTACATTTAAGCTATATAAAAATAAATTAAAATTTGTATGGCAAACACTGATAATAAATGTAAAGATCTCGATGTTAGAGATTATTGGAAAGAGAAAGAATACGATGTTAAAGTTAATTCCTTAGAAGAACTTTATTCTCTACAATCTAAAACTCAAAATATGTATTTTGAAAAGCAAGGTAGAAAACCTTTTTCAGAGTTCACTATAGGTGATGTTATAGATTTTTTAATGGTTACTAATCATGCAATCATTGATGAGCTACATGAAATGGTAGATGCGGTTGGAGGAATCGAAGACGGTGTTGGTAATGCTGCATGGAAACCTTGGAAATCTAAAAATCCTGAAATCAGAAAACAAAAACTGTCTGATTTAACACCAGGTGATTTAAAAGAATTAAAAATGGAATGGATTGATGTAATGCATTTTGTATTTAATGCAGGTTTAGCCATCGGTGTTTCTCCACAAGAGTTCTATAATTACTATCTTTCTAAGAATGAAGAGAATTGGAACAGGCAAGAAAACAATTATTAATCATTACCTATAAAAAATAAAATATGCTATTAGACATAACTCAAGAAGATCGCCAATTATGGGTTTCTTATTTTAATCTTGACGGAAAAACTAGATTTAAGACTTATGATCTTCAACCAGAAGATATGTTTAACTGGGAAGTTTGTGATGGTGGTGATACTAAAGCAGATCCTAAAATTAAAAACTGGGATGGGCGTTCAGTTAAAAAAGTAAAATCACGATGGCTTAATAAGTATAGAATTATTGAATATATGGATAAACTATCTTTTTCTGATAGAGAACTTATATTTGGTTATCATTTTCCAAAAACATTTTTTGTAGATATTGAAGTTGAAGTAACTGATTCATTTCCTGAACCAAGTAAGGCGCCTAATCCAGTAACTGCTATATGTATAGTAACACCAGATAAGCAATGTATAGTTTTAGCTACAAAAGATTTAGAAAGATCAATACAATCTAAAATACAAAAACAAATTGATGAACATTTTAAAGGTATAGGTGAAGAGTTTTCATTTATCTTTAAATGTTTTAAGAATGAATATGATATGCTATATACATTTATGGATTCTTTTGTTAAAAAGTTTTCTATGATGACAGGCTGGAATTATGTTCAATTTGATTGGCAATACATTATAAATCGATGTAAGAAGTTAGGCATTGATCCTTCTATAGCATCACCTATAGGAAGAACCTTTGGTAAACATGAATTTCCATGCCATGTAGGTGTAATGGATTATTTAGATATTTATGCAAAGTGGGACAGGACTGTTGATATTAAAGAAGATTTTAAATTAGATACTGTAGGTGAAGCTGTGGTAGGAATCCGAAAAATTAAATATGAAGGAACTATACAAGATATGTATGAAAAGGATTATCCTAAGTACATTTTCTATAATGCTGTAGATACTGCATTAGTTTATTTGATTCATGAAAAAATCAGAACAATGGAAATTGCTTTGACTATTGCTCATATGACTCAGATTAGTATATTTAAAGCAGCATCACCTGTAGCAATTACTGAAGCATTATTAGCTAGAGAATTTTTAACTAGAGATTTAGTAATGGCAAAAGATCCAAAAGCACCACCAACAAAAAGACAACAGTTTGAAGGAGCATTTGTAAAAGAACCAAAAACAGGAATGCATAATGCTGTAGCTGCATTTGATTTTGCTTCGCTGTATCCTTCAATCATGAGACAATTAAATGTATCTCCAGAAAGTTTTATTAGAAAAGTAAAGCCTGAAATTAGAGATAGAGAAATAGGTGATGATAGAATAGTATCAGTAACAGGTGCTGTGTATAGTACAGATAGGTCAATCTTAAAGGATGTACTAACAAGACTATATGACCAAAGAAGAGAGTATAAGAAAGAATCATTTAGACTTCAACAAGAGGCATATGATTTAGAACAGGTGTTAAAAAAACAAGACAATGATTAAAACTCAAGTCTTAGGTAGAATAAATAAAAAACAATACTAATTAACGACATGCAACCATTTATTCTGAGTTGCATGTTTTGTCTAAAATAATAAAAAACTATGAGCAAACTTTTCACTAATCGCGTCGAATACAAACCCTTCGAATATCCTGAATATTATTTGGATGGCTGGTTACCACAAGCACAAGCATTTTGGTTACATACTGAAATATCAATGCAAGGAGATTTAAAAGATTGGAATGAAAATATTAAACCTCATGAAAAAAACCTAGTAGGAAATATTCTTTTAGGCTTTGCTCAAACTGAATGTGCAGTATCTGATTATTGGACTGGGATGGTTACAAAATGGTTTCCTAAGCATGAGATAAGACAAATGGCAATGATGTTTGGTTCACAAGAAACAATCCATGCAGTTGCTTACAGTTATTTAAATGAAACATTAGGTCTTGAAGATTATACTGCATTCTTACATGAACCTTCAATGGCTGATAAATTTGATTTCTTAATGTCAACTAAAGCTGATTATACAGATAAAGATTTATTAGAAAGCAAAGATGCAAGAAAAGAAGTTGCAAGGAGTCTTGCAATATTCTCCGCATTTGCCGAAGGTGTATCTCTTTATAGTTCTTTCGCAGTTTTATATAGTTTTCAAATGAGAAATCTTTTAAAAGGAATAGGTCAACAAATGAAATGGTCTGTAAGAGATGAATCATTACATTCTAAAATGGGATGTAGGTTATTTAATCATATGTGTTCTGAGGATGAGACTCTAAGGGACGACGTTAAAGAATCTATTTATGAAGCTGCAAAGTTAATGGTAGAAATGGAGCATGATTATATTGATAAGATTTTTGAAATGGGTGATATTGAAAACTTAAAAGCATATGACCTAAAGAATTTTATATATAGAAGAACAAACGAAAAATTACAAGAATTAGGATTAGATCCAATATTTGAATACGATGAAAAATCAGCTGATGCATTAGATTGGTTTTATCATTTAACAGGTGGCCATACTCATACTGACTTTTTTGCAATCAGACCAACTGATTATGCTAAGGCAGGCGAAGGCGATGATTGGGATGATATTTGGTAATAATTAAAATATAAAAAGAATGACAGCAGATCAAATAGAAAAAGAATTAGGTTGGGAAAGAGGCGTTGATTATCCTGAATGGGGACATACTGATGTTTACTTAAATACAATATCAAGAGGGTATTGTTTACCAGGAGAAACTCCAAAAGATGCCTACTGGAGAGTAGCAACAACTGTAGCTAATAGGCTTAAGAAACCAGAAATGGCAGATAAGTTTATGAAGTACATTTGGAAAGGATGGTTAAATTTAGCATCACCTGTATTAAGCAACACTGGATCTGAAAGAGGTTTACCTATTAGTTGTTTTGGTATAGATGTAGCTGATAGTATTAATGATATAGGTCAAAAGAATCTAGAACTTATGTTATTAGCAAAGCACGGCGGTGGTGTAGGGGTAGGTCATAATCAAATCAGACCAGCAGGATCTAATATAACTGATAATGGAACAAGTGATGGTGTAGTACCCTTTATTAAAATTAATGATTCTACAATTCTTGCAACTAATCAAGGAGCAGTAAGAAGAGGTGCAGCAAGTACTAACTTAAGTATTGAGCATGGTGACTTTTGGGAATGGTTAGAAATTAGAGAACCTAAAGGTGACATTAATAGACAATGTTTAAATACAAACCAATGTGTGGTTATCGGTGATAAGTTTATGAGAAATGTTTTAGAAGGTGATGTTGAGTCTAGAAAAAGGTACGCAGCGGTACAGAGAAAACGTAGACAAACTGGACAACCTTATATAATGTATAGAGGAAATGTTAATAAACAAAATCCTGAAGCATACAAGAGAAATGGACTAAAAGTATTTATGACTAACATCTGTTCCGAGATTGTTTTGCATACTGATGAAAATCATTCTTTTGTTTGTTGTTTAAGTTCTCTTAATCTTTCTAAGTTTGATGAATGGAAAAATACTAATCTTATTTATGATTCAATATGGTTTTTAGATGGGGTACTTGAGGAATTTATACAAAAAGCTAAATATAGAAAAGGATTTGAAAATTCTGTAAGAACAGCAGAAAAAGGTAGAGCTGTAGGTTTAGGTGTATTAGGATGGCATACTTATTTACAGCAAAGAGGTATTGCATTTGAAGGGCTAGAAGCTCAATATGAAACTCGTAATATATTTTCTCAAATAAAAGTAGAAAGTGAAAGAGCAAGCCGAGATCTTGCTGAGGAGTACGGAGAACCTCTATGGTGTAGAGATACAGGATTTAGAAATACTCACTTAAGAGCAGTGGCTCCAACTGTATCTAATTCAAAATTAGCTGGTGGTATATCTGCTGGTATTGAACCAGTACCTGCTAATATATGGACAGATCAATCTGCTAAAGGAACTTTTATTAGAAAGAATCAACAGCTATTAGGTTACTTAGAAAAAATGGGCCATGATAATAAAAGAGTATGGGATAAAATTATGGCAGATGGTGGATCTGTACAAGGTCTTAAATTTTTGGATGATTGGTGCTTTGTAAAAGGTATGCTAATTAAATGTAAAGATGTACCAGAATTTCAAGATGGGATTCCTTTTAAAGATGTGTTTAAAACATTTAAAGAAATTAATCAATTAGATTTAATAAGACAAGGCGGTATAAGACAACAGTATGTTGATCAAGCCGTATCATTAAATCTTGCATTTCCTAAAGAAGCTACTCCTAAGTGGATTAACCAAGTTCATTTAGAGGCATGGAAGCAAGGAATTAAAACTCTTTATTACATGAGAACTGAATCTGTATTAAGAGGAGATATTGCAAAAGCTGCAATGGAAGAATGTTTAAGCTGTGATGGATAATGAAAAACTACACATATATACTCGGTCCTTGTAGTATTGAAAACGAGGATAATTTTTTAACAGTAGCAAAAACTTTAGATGGCTATATGGGAACCAAAGAATGGTATCTCAAAGGTTCTTTTGATAAAGCTAATAGAACTTCAATACATTCAGATAGAGGTCCTGGTTTAGCTAAAGGGTTAGCTATTATGTGTTTAGTTAAAGAAAAGTATCCTAATATTAAAATTATAACAGATATTCATGAAGCTGATCAAGCATTGGTTCTTTCTGATGTAGTAGATGTTATTCAAATTCCAGCATTTTTATGTAGGCAAACAGATCTATTAGTTGCATGTGCAAAACATTTTAATGTTATTAATATTAAAAAGGGCCAATGGTTATCCGCCGAGGCAATGAAACATGCAGTTAATAAGATAAAAGAAGTAGATCCTAATTGTGAAGTATGGGTAACAGAAAGAGGATCACAATTTGGTTATGACAGGCTTATTGTTGATTTCAGGGGAGTTGATATAATGAAAGAATTTGCAGATAAAGTTATTCTAGATTGTACTCACTCTACTCAGATTGCTGGTAATGGTATTACCGGTGGTAATCGTAAGCTAGCAAAACAATATGCACAAGCTGCAAAGATATTTGAATATGATGGTGTATTTATAGAAACTCACCCAGATCCATATAATGCTATTTCAGATTCCGAAAGTCAAGTAGAATTAGACTGGTTAGTGTCTCAAATAAATAATATATGAAATTAAACTATTCTAAGCTATTAAATCGTAAACCTATAGTAACCGATCTTAAATTAATTAAAGATTTTATTAAAGGCAAAAGAATACTTGTTACAGGTGGTGCAGGTTCAATAGGTAGTGAAATAGTAAGACAGCTTGTTAAGTTTAATGCATCTACTGTAACTGTATTTGATAATGCAGAAGCATCTATGTTTCATTTAGAACAAGAGATAAGTAGATCAAATCCAAATTCTCATATTAAATATGTAATAGGTGATGTTAGAGATAAGTATAGGTTAGAAGAAGTTTTTGATTCATTTAAACCTAATATAGTTTTTCATGCAGCTGCATATAAACATGTACCTATGATGGAGGCAAATCCTGTTGAGGCAATTAAAACAAATGTATTAGGTACAATGAACGTCTCAAATATTTCATATATGAATGAGGTAGAGAAATTTATAATGGTATCTACTGACAAGGCAGTTAACCCAACAAATGTTATGGGTGCAACTAAAAGAATAGCAGAATTATATACTCAGTTCTTAGAAACAAAATCAGCTACTAATTTTATAGTAACTAGATTTGGTAATGTATTAGGATCCGAAGGTTCTGTAATTCCAACATTTGTAAAACAAATTGAAAGAGGTGGTCCAGTCAGTGTAACACATAAAGAAGTTATTAGATATTTTATGACTATCCCTGAGGCTTGTCAATTAGTATTACAGGCAGGAGTATTAGGAGAAGGTGGTGAGGTATTTTTGTTTGATATGGGAGAACCTGTAAGTATTAATGATTTAGCAAAAAATCTTATTAAACATTTTAAAAGTAAAGCTAAAATAGAATACATAGGATTAAGGCCAGGTGAAAAACTATATGAAGAATTATTATGTGATGGTGAAAATATGGTACCTACTGAAGATCATAATATAATGAAACTTAATCATACTGATTATGATTTTAAAACTCTTATACCTAAAATAGAAAAATTATCTAAAATAAGATCTAATGATTTTTATAAAATAATTGTACTTATGACTAGTATTGTACCAGAATTTAAAAGAGAAAGTAATGATTAATATTTACGGAAAGGGGGATCATGCAAAAGTGGTTTCTTCAGCTATAAGATTACAGCAATTTGAATTTTATGATGATTCAGATTATAATAGATTAACAGAAGGTGTGTGGGTTATTGGAATAGGTGATAATAAAACTAGAAAAAGAATTGCAGAAAAGGTATTAAGAGGAAAACGATTCATTAGTACATTTTCTCCAAATTCTACATGCCATTCATCTTCTAATATTGGTGAAGGTACACAAGTTATGGCTGGGGCTGTTATTCAAATGGGTACAGAAGTCGGATCACATTCAGTAATTAATACAGCCGCATCAGTTGATCATGGTTGTACATTAGGTAAGTATACTTTTATTGGTCCTAATGCTACTTTATGTGGTGGTGTTATAGTAGGTGAATGTAGTTTTATTGGTGCAGGTGCCACTATATTACCTTATATTAAAATAGGAAAAAATTGTATGATTGGTGCAGGTTCGGTTGTAACTAAAAATATTCCTGATAATTCAACAGCATACGGTAATCCTGCTAAAATTAAATAATATGAAAAAGATTTACTTATCCCCGCCTCATATGTCAGGCAAAGAATTAGAATATATTAAAGATGTATTTAAAGATAATTGGATAGCACCAATTGGACCTCATCTTAATATGTTTGAAGATATTGTTAAAAAATACACCGGTGCAAAACATGCAGTTGCAGTTACGTCATGTACAGCTGGCATTCATTTAGCACTAAAAGCATTAAATGTAGAAAAAGATGATTATGTTATCTGTTCTTCTTTAACATTTGCTGCAACGGTTAATCCTATAATTTATTGTGGTGCAGAACCTATTTTCATTGATTCAGAAGAAGGCAGTTGGAATATGGATCCTATCTTATTAGAAAATGCAATTCTAAATTCTACAGCATTAGGTAAAAAACCAAAAGCGATCATACCAGTTCATATATTTGGTGTACCTTGTAATATGGATGCAATTAAAAAATTATCAGATGAATATGACATACCTATTATCGAAGATGCCGCTGAAAGCCTGGGATCTACTTTTAATGACAAACACACAGGAACCTTTGGTCCTATTGGTGTTTATTCTTTTAATGGAAATAAATTACTATCTACATCTGGTGGAGGGGTGGTTGTAACTAATGATAAAAAGCTTGCAGATTATATGAGATTTTTATCAACACAGGCCAAGGATAATAGGCCATATTATCATCATACTGAAATAGGATATAATTATAGAATGAGTAATGTACTTGCTGCAATAGGTGTTGCTCAAATGGAAGTTATAGAGGAAAGAATAAAAAGAACAAGAGAAGTTAATAAAATATATCGAAAAGAAGTAGGAAACTTTTTTTACTCTTTCCAAGAAGAAAGAAAAAATGATAGATCTAATATGTGGTTAACTTGTGCACTTATGAAAGGTGAACATAGGCCTGAAGATTTAATAGCTCATTTGGAAAAAGATAATATTGAAGCAAGAAGGATTTGGAAACCAATGCATGAACAACCAGTTATGCAAGGTTATAAAAAATATATAAATGGAAACAGTTCTTTATTATTCTTACAAGGTATTTGTTTACCTTCAGGATCTGATTTAACAAAAGCAGACATGAAAAGAATAATAAAGTCTATAAAAACATTTTTTAATAAATGATAACTTTTGAAGAATACAATTTATTAGAGTCATATATAGGACATAAAAACTTTCAAATTCTATTAGAAAAGAATTTAAGCTCTGATATTAATAAAGATATTAGGTTTGGTATTGTTATGGCTACTCATGATATGAATGCTGGTAGGGCTAATAAATCTAGAGCAAAGCATATGACTACACCCGGTGTCTTAACAGATGCGTTAAATTCAATTAAAGCTCAAAAATATAAAAATTGGAAAATTTATTTGACTGCTGATAAATATGAAGGTGATGAAGGTGAAATAAAAAAAGTAATGGAAGACATTATTCCTAAAGATCAAATACAATATAAGAATAGAACCACAGCAGGAGAAAGAGACAATAAAAAATGGTCTACTAAACAAATCCGATTTACTGCAGGATCTGCTGCCCTTAATGACTCTCTAGACATGGCAAAGAAAGACGGCTGTGATTATATCGTTAGAATAGATCATGATGATAAATGGGCCCCTAATCACTTAGAGCTATTAGCTAAAGCATATACTCAATTTCCTGATTTAGGATTTTGTTTTACAAGAAGTAAAAAGAAAGTAACTGCACATAACACAAGTAAAAAAATATTTATGCAACCCCAAAAGGAGTATGATATGGATTTAAATAATAAAGGTTATGGTGCAAACGATACTTCTCATTCTGCAACTTCATGGAGACCGAGTATAACTGGAGATTTAAGATATAGAAATCCAGATAAACAAAGAAACACTGCTCCTAAATTAAAAGGTGCTCCGACTGGTTCAGGAGGAATATTACCTGTTGATTGGGATATGTTTAAAAGAATCATGCAAAACGTGCGTGATAAAGGAAAGAATTATATGTACATTCCTAAAGTAACAAGTTTTTACAGAAACCGTGAAGGCAAGTTCTAGTGATGAATATATAGATTAAATAACTAAAAATAATTATTATGGAAAAATTTGAAGAAATTAAAGCGTTAATCGAAGCATGCAATGAAGACATCGATAAATTTTATGTAAAAGGAAATAAAGCAGCTGCTGTTAGAATTCGTAAAACTATGCAAGATATTAAAAATCTAGCACAAGAAGTAAGGATTCATGTTCAAGAAACTAAGAATAGTCTGTAAATTACATATAACCTATTTTAAAAAGACTGCCATCTAGGCGGTCTTTTTTTGTCTTAAAAATATCTCTAGCACTCTTAAAACATTTGTTTATTTTGCCATATAATAATAAATTAGGATTTATATGGAAAAATGTTTAATGTTAGATTTTGATGATACTCTAGTTAAAACTATTGAGATTCATGCTGATTCATGGAGAAAGGCATTAGAAAAGGTATTAAATATAGAAATACCACTTTCTGCAATCATGGCTGATATTAATTATGGTATGGATGTTTTATTAGAAAAGTATCAGTTAACAAATAAAGAATCTATATTAGCACAGAAATATAAAAAAGAAATATTTTCAAAAAACTTACATAAAACTAAAGTAAATGAATTACTTTTATATATGTGTAAGAGTAAAGTATTTAAAAATTTAGTAATAGCCTCAAATTCTTCAAGAGAAAATGTAGATAGAATTATGAGTTATCATCAAATAGATCCTAAATTATTTGATTACATATATACAAGAGAAGATGTACCAAATAAAAAACCATCTACAGATATGGGAAATCTGATAATAGAAAAATTTCCACAATATAATAAAGAAGACTTTTTAATGGTTGGAGACTCTGATGTGGATTCAACATTTGCACGTAAACTAGGAATAAAATGCATAATAGTAAAATTTTAGTAGGGAACAGCGGAGATAAGGTATTTCTTCAAGGTAATAAGGTAATTAAAGAGGCTGGGCATTACCCAGAAAAATTCAAACAGCAAATGGATTTTCTTATGTGCTGTGATCATCCTAATTTTATTGATGTCAAGCCTCTATCAGAAACAAGTTATGAAATGAAAAGATATTCAACTTGGTATGATAAAATTTTAACACAACCTCTTAATACATCTATAGGCCAACTAGAATCTCTAATTTCTATAATAGGTAAATTTGATAATATAGGATCTGATGTAAAGACTCAAGATTATTTTGATAAACTCCAATTAAGAACAGGTTATACCTATGAAGGTAAATTTGATGCAATATCTGCATGGGGTTTTGTTCATGGTGATTTAACTGTAAGTAATATTTTGCATGATAAAGATTTTCTTTTTATAGATCCGAGAGGTACTGAAGAGCAAAATTATTATGATTATGGAAAACTGATGCAATCATTTGTTATGGAATATGAGTCCCATATATACAATAACCATAATAAAACATATAGTAAATTTTGTAAAGAAGCTGAAAAGGTAATGTATGAATGGTGTGATGAATATCAACTTAAATTCTTTTTGGCAGTTCACTTGTTAGGAGCAGTACCTTTCTTTGAATTAAATGAAAGATATGAATTAGCTGGAAGTTTTCTTAAAAAGGGACATAAATTATTTGATGAATTAGAAATAAAGTATAGTAAATGAAAAGAGTAAGTAAAGCAATTATATTAGCAGCAGGCCGTTCAACTAGATATGGTAAAAATAAATTAGTAGATCCTATTCTAGGTAAATCCACAGTTGAATATTGTATTGAATTTTGTATTGAGAATAATATAGAAGATTGTTACATTACAATCAGTAAAGCAGATTTCTTCTTTAAAGATAATGTAAAACTTTCTCACCCTATTATTGAAAAGTTAAACAAATATAAAAAGGATATTAATATCTTTTATGAATTTCAAAAGGATGATGAGTATGGACCGGGTGCAGCTATAAAGGTTTGGTCTGGTAAATTTAATGAAGCTTTCTTATGTTTATTTGGAGATAATTATTATCAAGGAAATATAGGATTGGAATATCATGATCCAAATAGTACAGTTGTTACTTATAAAGATTATGAAACAAGAGCTAGGAATCTACAACTAGCATCTATATTAGAAAATGTTGTTATTGAAAAACCACATGGAATTGTTTCAGGAAGATACTTCTGTGGTTATATGATATTTTCAAAAGAAGCATTTGATAATCTTGACAGTATTAAAATGTCGAATAGAAATGAATATGAAATTACTCATCTGATTAACTCAATGAATAATTTAAAGTTTGAAGAATTAAATATATGTTGGTATGATCTAACATATGAAAATGATAAAGAAGTAATAGAAGAACTAATAAAAACGTGTTAAATGGAAAATGTTAAAAAAGTAGGTTTCTTTAAACTTGGTAAAGCGATTAAGTTTAATGAAAACAGTTGGGGTGCAATTGGCGGAGATTGTGAACCTAAGCAACTAATTAATGCAATTGCAAAAAGAAATCCTAATATTGAATATTGGTTATTGAGCCCAAATGATTTAGGTAGAGTTAGAGCAAAGGAAAAGCCAGCAGTCCAATCCTTATTCGGTCCTCCTGTTGAAACAGAATCTGCTG